>MDTE01150383.1_pt1 | contig 11054 bp, 11 predicted proteins | sample 811231 | NCBI WGS metagenome assembly MDTE01 (sample SAMN05326651, study PRJNA326480) | marine metagenome | isolation source: seawater | place: Indian Ocean: Red Sea | collected 2010 | reverse complement strand
GTTCAAAGTTAGAAATTATATCGCCTGAAAGATTTTTTTCTCCAGAAGTTGGGGGTATGAACTATGTTCCTTATGCAAAAAATTTTATTGAGAAAGAGGTTAATATTACAATTAGCAAAAGATTAAAGGGAATAAAAAAAAGAGGCAATAGATTGGTTGTGTCAGTAACTTCTGATTATTCAAACAAAACAGAAACTAAAGAAATTTCACAAGTGGTTGTAGAACATGGCACAGTTCCACTTGACGATCTTTATTTTAATTTAAAAAAAGACTCTATTAACCAAGGTATTGTTGATTATAAAAGCTTAATAAAAGGAGGTTTTAATGAGATTGCCAAAAACCCAAAAGGCAATTACCATTTGTATAGAGTTGGCGATGCTGTCTCTAGTAGAAATATTCATGCAGCAATTTATGACTCGTTAAGGATTTGTAAAAATATATAAAATGAATAATCGATTAGAAACTATTGTGGATCTCAAAAAATATCCAATCCAAGATCTGAATAATCCATTAATAAAAAAATTAATCAAAAGATGTAAGAACGATTTAGATAAATTCAGTTGTGCAACTATACCCAATTTTATTTTGCCCAAATCTTTAAAAATAATGAATGCTGAGTTAAAAAAACAACTCAATGCAGTATATATGTCAAAACAAAATATCAATGCATATTTATATTCTAAAGATGATCCTTCGTTACCAAAAGATCATCCAAAAAGAATATTTATGAATCGTGACAATGGTTACTTAAATTCGGACCTTTTTGAAAAAGACTCGGAAATGAAATTTCTTTATGAACAGGAAGAACTTTTAAAATTCGTGTCCGCTTGTCTTGGTGTATCTCCAATTTATCGATGGGCTGATCCTTTGGCGTGTCATGCTTATAACGTCATGAAACCGGATGGTATTCTTCCTTGGCATTTTGATAGTTGTGAGTTCACGTTAAGTATAATGATACAAAAACCTGAAAAAGGTGGAATATTTGAGTACTGCCCAAATATACGAGAACCAGGCAATGAAAATTTTGCAGAAGTTAAAAAAATACTTGATGGAGATCGTAAAAAAGTTCGTCAATTAGAGTTAGAGTCGGGCGATCTACAGATCTTTAAAGGACGTTTCACACTTCATCGTGTTACAAGAATAGAGGGTAATCACTCAAGATATCTTTGCATCCCCGCATATGTTTTGGACCCTTGGAGAGTAAATACTCCTGAACACTCCAAAGCCATATATGGCAAAGCTTTACCTATACATTATGAAAGAAGCGCTAAACGTATAGATGGTTTAGCAGATTAGATTATGAACAAAATTAATAAAATAGAAAATTTAACCTGCCATTGCAAAAAGGTTCAAATTGAATTGAAATTGAATAATGGCCTTGAAGAAATAGTGAAGTGCAATTGTTCTTTATGCAAAAGACGTGGTTCCATTATGGCCAAAATAAAATTAAAAAATTTAAAAATAATCAAAGGATCTGATAAATTAAAACTTTATAAATTTGGAAAAAATAAAGCTGAACATTTTTTTTGTTCTATATGTGGTATATATACACATCATAAATCATACACAAATCCTGAAAATTACGAATTTAATGTTGCCTGTTTAGATAACGTTGATACTTTTAAATTTAAAGATGTTCCTGTTTTTGATGGAGAAAAATTATAACTTAAAAAAGAAAGGTAATTATGAAATTTTTAAGATGTGGCCCTAAAGGTAAAGAAAAACCTGCTGTGCTGGATAAAAATAGCAAAATAAGAGATTTAAGCTCATATATATCTGACTTAAATCCTGAAAATATTAATTTTAAAATTTTAGAAAAATTAAAAGAAATTGATTTAACAAAACTTCCTGAAATTTCCAAATCTACAAGAATTGGCTCCTGCGTTAATAAACCAGGAAAATTTATTGGTATCGGATTAAATTATTCTGACCATGCTATAGAATATGGAGCAAAAATACCAACTGAACCCATTTTTTTTATGAAAGCTACTAGCTGTATCTGTGGACCAAATGATAATATTATAATACCAAAAAATTCAAAAAAATTAGATTGGGAAGTTGAAATTGCTTTTGTTATAGGCAAGAAAGCTAAATATATTAAAGAATCTGAAGCTGCAAATTATATTTTTGGATACTGCTTGGTAAATGATGTGACTGAAAGAGAGTGGCAGTTAGAAAAATTAGGACAATGGGTAAAAGGCAAATCGGGTGATACATTTGGACCTATCGGGCCATATTTGGTTACCAAAGATGAGATAGCCAACGTTCAAAATCTTAAAATGAACTTAGACATTAATGGTAAAAATATGCAAAAAGGTAATACGGATAAAATGATATTTAATATTAACTATGCACTCTCATATATAAGCAATTTTATGTCTTTAGAGCCTGGTGACATTATAACTACAGGAACGCCATTTGGTGTTGGAATGGGAATGAAGCCTCCCACATACTTAAAACCAGGTGACAAAATTAAGCTATCTATTGATAATTTAGGTGAACAATTTCACGAAGTAACACAGGAAGTATAAATAAATTTTATTTTTTTAATTTATTTGAAAAAATAAGATTTTCGACATTAAATTTTTGTGAATTTTTTTTTATAAAATCATCCATAAGCTTTAATCTATCTGGATCAAACTCAACAACTTTGCGTTTGGTCAAATCTACATACAGAGACAAAACTTCATTTGTGGCTGCAAGATATTTTTTTTCTTTATGAAACATGGATAGTCTGTATTGAATTCTTTTTTTGTCATGATTGAGATAGGTTAAATGTGTTTCAACCTCTTCCCCTAACCTCACTTCCTGTTTATAAATTGTATGCATCTCAGCAACAAAAGTTGTTTTGCTATTTTGTTTTGCAGATTCTCCTCCCATGTTAAAAGTATCTAACATTACATCAGCGGCTAAATCAAAAATGCGTACATAGAAAGCCACATTTAAATGACCATTATAATCGGTGTACTCTTTAATTACTTTATCTGTTTTTAAAATCATCTTTAATAATTTTACCCTAAAGAATAGGTTTAAGTAAATTTAATATTTTCCTATGCAATTGTTTGTTCGAACTTGCAACTATATTTCCTCCATTTTTTGGATCTTTTCCTTTCCAAGTAGTAATAACCCCTCCAGCATTTCTGATTAGTGGTATCATTGAATGAATATCCCAAATTTTATTTTTACATTGTAAAACAGCATCAACTTTTCCTTCACAAAGTGAGCAGTAACTCAGAGCATCGGTGCAGGGGAAATTAATTAACTTTGTTAATTGACTAATTTTGCTTTGTTGATCTAAAGACAACCAACCAAAAAAATTACCCGCAATTTTGGATCTTTTTAATGGTAATGATTTGGAAACTTTAAGTATTTTAGTTCTATTATTTTCTATCAAATAAGATTTTTTATTTATTCCTGTTATAAAATATTTTTTTAGCATAGGAAAATTTGCCAAACCAAAAGTTGGGACACCTTTATAGTTCACGCTTATTAAGTTACTCCAAGTTGGGCTTCCTATTATAAAAGATCTCGTTCCATCGATTGGGTCTATAACCCATGTGAAGCCACTCTTACTTTTTTTATTTTTAAATTCTTCTCCAATTATTCCATCGTTTGGAAATTTTTTAAAGATCTCTTTTCTTAAAAATATTTCAAGTGCTTTGTCGGTATTTGTAACGGGATCAAAATGAATTTTTTTTTTGGATTTATTGCTTAATTTAAATTTTCCTTTTAATTTTCCAAAATATAATTTGTTTATTTTTTTTGGAAGCGAATTCAAAAATTTAGAATAATTTAATTTATCCTTATTTTTAATAGTATCCATATTTAGCTCTTTATTATTTTATTTTCTGGATCATGAAGTGGTCGAGTTTGCAAAACTGCTTCGTGCTGCTTTTTTTCAACTTCAATAAAGAAATTTTTCTTTGCCAATTCTTCTATTGGAGAAGTCAAATTTATATATCCAAAAGACATGTTTTTTTTATATTGAAATGAATAGTTTCCTGATGTGGTTCTGCCAACTATTTTACCTTCGTAGTATATAGGCTCATCATGAAGTAACAATGGTGACCCTGGTTTATTATTTTTTAATGTGAACATTACCATTCTTTTTTTAATTTTTTTATTTTTTATTTTTTCAATTGCTTTTTTCCCTACAAAATCAGTATTTTTTTTGAAACTTATTGCAAAGTTTAAACCTGCTTCGTATTGATTTTCTTCTGGCGATATATCATGCCCCCAATGCAAATATCCTTTTTCCATTCTCATTGTGTCCATAGCAAACATTCCACAATGAGAAAGATTAAATTCTTTACCTTTATCTAGTATCAAATTGTATATCTCTTTTGATTCATTCATTTTTATATAAAGTTCAAAGCCTAACTCGCCTACGTAAGATAATCTTTGCGCCCAAATTTTTTTGTTACTAATTTTTATTTCTTTACTTGTTCCAAATTTAAAATTTTCATTTGAAAAATCGTCATTTGATAATTTTGACATTAGGTTTCTACTTTTTGGACCAAAAACACCGAAGCACGCGACTTCATCAGTAACATCTTTAAATTCTACCTCTTTTGATAAGTATTTTAAAATATGAAACTTATCATGTTCTTTGTTTGCTGCAGAAGTCACAATTCTAAAATAATTTTTATTCATACAAACAACTGTTAAATCAGTTTCAATTCCACCATCTTTGTTTAACATTTGCGTATAAGTAGTTTTTCCAATTTCATTTTTAATATTAGCAGTACAAATTTTTTGCAATTCACTGTGGGTTTTTTCTCCTTTTAAGTCATATTTAGAAAAAGCGGTTAAATCGAATAAACCGACATTCTCTCTCGCATTTTTTGTTTCAAACTCTACTGATGGATACCAATTTTGAAAATTATAACTATATTTAATTTCTGGTTTTTCTTTATTTAAAGCAAACCACAACGGTCGCTCATAGCCTGACGAAACTCCAAAACATGCACCAGCTTTTTTTAAATCTTCATGATATGGAAATAGTTTTACATTTCTTGAAGTTTTGTGTTGTTTATATGGCCAATGCATTCCATACAGATCTCCCAAGGTTTCGGTTATCCTTTCTTTGATGAAGTTAATTTTTGAATGGAATTTTTGAAATCTTTTTATATCATATATAAATAAATCTTCGTTAATATGGCCTTCTATCATCCATTCGGCTGTCACTTTCCCTGCTCCTCCCCCGCTTCCAATTCCAATGCTATTAAATCCGCAACAAACAAAAAAGTTTTTAATTTCTGGAACTTCGCCTAACAATGTATTGGTGTCCGGAGTAAAAGATTCTGGTCCAACAAAAAATTTTCTTATTCCCGCTTTCTTTAAAATTGGAACTCTTTTTAAAGATGCCTCTAAGTAAGGTGCAAAATGCTCAAAATTTTCTGGAAATTCGCCAAACGAAAAGTCTTCTGGTACTCTATTTGTTTTATTAAATGCTGGAATTGATTTACCTTCAAAAATTCCAATTAACATTTTTCCTGCATCTTCTTTTAAATACAAGCTGTCATCAAAATCTCTAAGAACAGGAATATCTTTTGGAAGATCGTTGATTGGTTCGGTAATTACATAAAAATGTTCTGCTGGGTACAATGGAATATTAATACCCATATCCTCTCCAATTTGCCTTGACCACATTCCAGTTGCTAACACCACATATTCACATTCAATTGTTTCATTATTAACTTTAACGCCGCACACTTTTCCATTTTTTGTGAGAATTTTTTGAACTGATGAATTTTGAAATATATTAACACCTTCTTTTCTTGCTGCTTTTGCTAATAAATTAGTAACACCCACTGGATCGGCCTGACCATCTCCTGGCATAAAAATTCCACCTTGTATACTTTCTTCATTAATTATTGGATATATTCTTTTAATTTGTTCAATATTTAAAACTTCAACATTAACATTGTATAATTGAGCAGTTGTTGCTTGTCTTAATAGTTCTTGCCATCTTCCTTTGGTTGTAGCTATTGAAAGTGCGCCATTCAATTTCAAACCACTTGAAAAATCAATTTCTTTTTCTAACTTTTTATAAAGTTCTAAAGAGTATTTTCTTATTTTTGTAACAGCAGCTGTGGGGCCTAACTGACTAACCAATCCAGCTGCATGCCAAGTAGTACCCGAAGTGAGCTGGTCTCTTTCAAACAAAATAACATCTTTCCATCCAAATTTTGCTAAGTGATAAGCACAAGAACATCCAGCTATGCCTCCACCTATAATTACTGCTTTTGCACTCTTGGGTAATGACTTATTCATTTTTTTTTGTTTTTTTTTGTAAATAATATCAAAGCAACTCCAAAAATTATAATAAAACCTCCGAGAAAGACTTGTTTTGGAGGATCTTCTCCTAATAAAAAAATAGATGTTATTAATCCTGTTACCGGTAGTATAAGTAATACCGGCATGACTTTATTGACCGGATATCTTCTTAAAACATAGTACCATGCTCCATAACCAATTGGTTGTAAAAAAAAACCTAAAAAAATTACTGTTAACCAGCTATTAGTATTTGCGGATAAAAAATATGTAATTGGATTTCCATCAAAAACTAATGAAATCAATAACAACATCGGCCCAGAAAACACACAGAGCCAAGTCATTAATGCAAATGCTTCTATTTTTTTGCTAAGAGATTTTGCCATAACCGCTCCAAGTGACCATGTAAAGGCTCCAGCTAAAACTAATAAAACACCAATATATTTACCTTGAAGATTTGGTGCGCCTGTTAAAATATAAGTTCCAATAAAAGCGATAATTAACCCAAATATATTTTTTGCTGACGGAACTTCTTTTAATAAAAAAAATGCAATTATAATCCCAAAAGGAACTTCGAGTTGAACAAGGAGAACAGCTGAAGATGCATCTATAATATTTAAGCCTGTATAAGTAAGTCCGTATTGTAGAGTGCTACCTATAAATGAAACTTTAAGTAAATCTAAGTATAATCCTTTTGGAAGAGGAAACCACCAAACAAGTATTAAAGCTGGTATTGTAAAACGCATACCCATTAATAAATATGGTGGAAAATATTCCATAGCAGGTTTTGCAATTACAAAACCAAAGCCTAAAATTATAGGCACCAATAATGCTATGAATATATCTTGTATTTTCATGTTTGATTTAAATCAATAAGCTAAAGTGTGAGTACATCTTATTATTGAGGATAACAATAAAAAAATATAGGATAATAACGTGAGAATTGAAATTGCAAAAAATAAAGTATTTTTAAAATTTCCAAAAAAGAAATTAGAAATACATCCAATATGGCTTCGAGAAAGAGCCAGATTGGACAAATTACATGATAAAAATACCGATCAAAGATTATACGACCCTTCCGAATTAAATATTAATTTAAAAATAAAAAAAGCCTCAATATCTAATGGACACTTGAATGTAAACTTTAATGACGGGATTAATTTTGATTATGATATTAAAGAATTGTTTTATGAATTAAACAAAAATTTACCTTATGAAAAACCCATCTTGTGGAATTCAAAACTGAAATATAAACTAAAAACAGATTATAGAGAAAACATGTTCGATACCATAAGCATGTACGATTTATTGCAAAATTTCTATAAATATGGTTTTTTCCTTATAAAAAAAACACCTGCTGATGAAAATTTTCTTGTAAAATTCGCTAATTCAATTGGAACAGTGCGTCCAACAAATTTTGGTACTACATTTAATGTCAGATCTGAAAAAAATTATAATGACCTTGCTTATACTAACCATCACATAGCAGCTCATACCGATAATCCCTATAGAAAACCTGTTCCTTGTATCCAATTATTACACTGTATTTATAATGAGACAAAAGGAGGTTTCTCAACAGTGGTGGATGGATTTGCGATAGCTGAATATTTAAAAAAAAATCATAAAGATTCATTTAAAATACTTTCTACTACAAAAGTGAGATATAGGTTTGTGGATAAAAATGTAATTCTTGAGAATTGGGGAGAAATGATTGAGCTAGATGAAAATAGAAACACAAAACAGATAAGGCATAGCCATAGATTGGATTATGTGCCTATTTTAGAAAAAAATAAATTAGAAAAATTCTATAAAGCAAGAAAATTATTTTCAAAATTATGTGCTGCAAAAAAATTTGAGTTAAAATTTAAATTGGAAACAGGAGATATAATAATGTTCGATAATTACCGAACTCTACATGGAAGAACTTCTTTTGATGAACAAGGGGGAAAAAGATTTTTAAAAGGTTGTTATATTGACCATGACTCGACTGAAGGTAAATTAAGATTTTTAGAAAAAAAATTTAACCTGAAATGGAAAAAGTAAAATTTAAACAAATGAAAGATGGTACAAAAGAAGAATATCTTCTTTTGGATAAGCACGAGAAACAATATATAGAAGGGACCGCTGATAGGCTGATTAATTTTATGAGCGGACTAAGCAATACTTTGGAAGGATATCAAGTAACAAGATTAGAGCATTCTTTACAAACAGCGACTCGAGCATTAAATGACAATGCTGGTGATGAAATGATTGTTGCAGCACTACTGCACGATATTGGAGATGAACTGGCTCCGTTAAATCATGCAGAATATGCGGCTGCTATTCTTAGACCTTATGTGAGTGAAAAAACTCATTGGATAGTACAAAAACATGGTGAGTTTCAAATGTACTATTATGCACATCATTTAGGAGGCAATAGAAACCAAAGAGACAAGTACAAAGGGCATAAATACTATCAAGATACAATTAATTTTTGTGAAGATTGGGATCAAAAATCTTTTGATCCTAATTTTAAATCATTAACTCTTAAAGATTTTGAGCCTTATGTTAAAAAAATATTTAACAGAAAACCTCATTTGTAATCTACAAAATACTTTTGATTGCTTTTAGAGATGATTCAAAATCATCCTTGTAATCAATGGTGCTCGAGAAATTACCATTCTGATCTAACAAAATAACTAACCCTGTATGATCGATTAAATAATTTTCTCCTTGGGAAGAAACTTTTTTTGAATGTATACCCCATGATTTTGCTAGCGCTTTAATTTTCTTTGATTCTCCAGTTATTCCAACAATTCTTTTATTGAAAGATTTTAAATACTCGTTGAGAAATTTCCAAGTATCTCGTTCCGGATCTAGAGTGATAAAATAAACATTTAATTTGTTTTGTTTCTTTCCAAGTTTTTCCATCAGTAATGATATTTTGTGTAAAGTGAGTGGACATACGTCAGGACAATGAGCAAATCCAAAAAACAAAGCGGTTGGAGAACCTGTAAAAGCTTTTTCTGTTATTTTATTACCGTTTGAATCTGTTAGTTCAAAAGAAATTCCTAACTTTGCTGTAGGAGAGTATTCCTTCTGAACATTTTTCTTATTAATAATATTGAAAAAAAGTAAGCTTAGTACTAGAAGAGAAAAACCCAATATGATCAAAGTGTATTTTGAATTTGCTTTCATTTTTTAATGATTATGTTTTAGTTTATAGAAATAATCATATATAAATAACAATAATAATTACATTTTTATTTTGTCGCATAAATTATTAATAAAACTATGTATTTGAATGATCAAAAAAGAGGAATGCTTTTAGCATTTGTTGGTATTATTTTTATAACACCAGACTCTCTCTTAATACGTCTTGCAAATATCAACTCTTGGAATTTAATTTTTTATAGAGGATTTATTCCATTTTTGACCATCTTCATAGGCTTATTAATTATTTATAAATCAAGTTTGTTTAAAAAAATTTTGGATAATGGCTGGCATGGTTTGGCTTATATTGTGTCATTCGCGGTAACAAGTATTGTATTTGTTGTTTCAATTGAAAATACAAATGTTGCAAATACATTGGTTATGGTTGCTTTAGCTCCAATGCTATCTGCGGTTATCAGTTTAATTTTTTTAAAAGAAAATCCTGATCAAAAAACATGGATAGCTATAATTATTACGACATTGGCTGTAGTTTATATATTTTATGACGCTATAGACTCGGGGGATTTTTTAGGAAACTTTTTAGGTTTAGTTTGTGCAACTGGTTTAGCTGTAAACGCTGTCATTATAAGATCGGCTAAAAAAATTAGTTTAGTGCCTTCTGCAATGATTGGAAAATTGGTTGTTGCATTATTTTCCCTTGTGTTTGTTGATCAGCTAAAATTAGAAAATAGCGATTTAATTTTTATTCCTTTAATGTGTGTAGCATGTATCGCCATTCCGTTTGTGTGTGTAACTTTGGCGCCTAGATATATTACAGCCCCCGAGGTTAATCTTTTCTTCTTGCTTGAAACTATTTTTGGACCTTTTTGGGTATGGTTGGTAATTAAAGAACAACCAAGTCTTGAAACCATCATTGGTGGCACAATAATCATTGCTACCATAGGCATCCATTCCGCTCTGGCTTTAAAAAAATAAATCAAAATTATCTGCTTGCTTTTTAAATAAAAAAGAATACTCACTGAGATGATGTACAAAATTTTAAAAAATTCGTGGGCTCTGTTTGCTGGATACGCAGTTCTTATACTCGCACATGGACTCCAAGGAAACCTTCTTGGGGTAAGAGCGGTAATGGAAGATTTTAATTTCTTAGCAACAGGAATAATGATGTCGGGATATTTCGTTGGATATTTTGTTGGAGCCAACCTAGTTCCTAATCTTGTTGGTAAAGTGGGTCACATTAGAGTGTTTGCAGCTTTCGCTTCTTTAGCGTCTTTAAGTATTTTAATACATGCAATTTTTGTCAACCCTTACATATGGACTATGGGAAGATTTTTAACTGGTTTAAGTATTGCGGGAATTCTAATTATTGTTGAAAGTTGGTTAAATGATAGAGCAACCAATAGAACTCGAGGTAAGGTTTTATCGATTTATATGGTTATTACTTTTTCTGGTCTAGCTTTTGGAACTTTATTATTAAATTTTGACAGTCCAAAAAATTATGAACCATTTATATTGGTATCTTTATTATTATCTATAGCTCTTGTTCCGATACTATTAACTAAACGTAAACCACCTAAATTTAAAAAAACATCAGAAATGAAAATAAAAGAACTTTTTAAAATATC
>MDTE01109564.1_pt1 | contig 11054 bp, 9 predicted proteins | sample 811231 | NCBI WGS metagenome assembly MDTE01 (sample SAMN05326651, study PRJNA326480) | marine metagenome | isolation source: seawater | place: Indian Ocean: Red Sea | collected 2010 | reverse complement strand
GCAACGCTGACTGCTTTCAGTATCCGGTCTATAGTCGATGGAATACGCCGTTTTTGTCCAGGTGAATTTGCGGGTATGTGGGTCGCCGGTGGTGGGGTACACAATCCGCAGATCATGGCGGGATTGCGTCGGACATTGCCGGGATTGGCGATTGCTTCGCTGGCTGAACTGGGTGTAGACCCCGATGCGCGCGAAGCGCTGACCTTTGCGGTTCTGGCCAATGAAACGCTGATGGATCACCCTGGGAATATACCCTCGGCCACTGGCGCAGAGCGTCCGGTAGTCCTGGGCAAGATCGTCCTGCCCTGACGATCCGCACAGGGCTGGGCGGTTGCGAACTCGGTTCACGAATCAAGCCCGAGGGGAAGTATCGCTATGGTCGTAGCTAGGCAGGCGCAGTAGTGGGGCAATCCACCTGGTAGAAGACACTCTTTTATGCGGTCGGCAAAGTATATAGCTCGGCCAATATTTTAATCGTATAAACAGGTTGAAAATCAAATGATTGTAGATACGCACGTACACATTTGGGAAATTGATCCACCTCGCTATCCGGTCGGGCCGACGGCGCCGAATTGGACCTCCGAACCCGACGAACCCGCTACTGCCGACGAACTCATTGCCGATATGGATGCCAACGGCGTCGATCGTTCGGTGATCGTCCAGACCAGTTGGTCGACCTGGGACAATGGGTATATGGCCGATTCGGTGGTGCGCTTTCCCGATCGCTTTATCGGTCATGGGATGGTCGACCCACAAGATCCGGACAATGCCGACAAAGTCCGCTACTGGATGCAGAACCGCGGTTTGGTCGGGTTTCGTTTCCATCCAATGTATTATCCCGATGAGCAGATCCTGCTGACCGAGCAGAACGGGCCGATGTGGGAGGAACTGGCCGGTCTGGGCGCGGTGGTGCAATTCCACATGCGGGCCCCGGATGCCGTGCAGGTGGCTGAGATCGCTCGTCGCTACCCGCAGATGTCTCTGCTCATTGATCATATGGGCTACCCGGATCTGAAGGAGGCCAAGGAGGCTTTTACGCCGATCGTCGAATTGGCTCGCTTCGATAATGTCCACGTCAAGATTTCGGATGTGAAAGGTCGTTCCGAGGAGGATTTCCCCTTTGCGGATATACATCCCTTCATCGAATCGCTGGTCGACGCTTTTGGTGCCGAGCGCGCGCTCTGGGGTACGGGCTATCCCGGTGCGCATCGCACTAAGCACAACTGGCTGACCCTGAGCGACGAACTGAAGTTGGTCAGGGAGGGGCTGTCTTTCTTAAATGGAAGCCAGTGCGATCAGATCTTAGGGGAGACGGCAGCGCGGATATGGGACCTGGATTGATCGGTGCGAGCGTTTTTTTTCACTTATTTTATAGCTTCTGAGAGGGGTTTATGCACGATTTTGAGCTTTTGCGCGTTGAAGAAATTCCCGAGTTCAATATTCACGGGTCTTTCTATCGGCATCGCACGGGCTGCGAGCTCATTTCGCTGATAAGCGAAGACGAGAACAAGGTCTTCGGCATCAATTTTCGCACCCCGCCTGCGGATTCGACGGGCATTGCCCATATCCTCGAGCATGCGGTGCTCTGCGGCTCGCGCAAGTATCCCGTAAAAGAGCCCTTCGTCGAGTTGGTCAAGGGATCGCTCAACACCTTTCTCAATGCCATGACCTATCCCGATAAGACGTGCTATCCGGTGGCCAGCACCAATCTCCGGGATTTCTACAACCTGGTCGATGTCTATCTCGATGCCGTATTTCACCCTACGCTCACACCGCAGGTCTTGGCGCAAGAGGGTTGGCACTACGAGTTGGAAAATACCGCCGACCCCTTGAGCTACAAAGGGGTGGTCTTCAACGAGATGAAAGGCGCGTATTCGGATCCCGAACAGGTGCTGGCTGAGTATGCGCGGCACTCTATCTTCCCGGATACTACCTACGGAGTAAATTGTGGCGGCGATCCGCGCAGTATCCCGGAGTTGAGCTTTGCGCAATTCGAGCGATTCCACGCCGACTTCTACCACCCGTCCAATGCCCGCGTGTATTTCTATGGCGACGATGATCCCGAACGCCGGTTCGAGCTGCTGGAAGAATATCTCGCCGAATGCCAGCCCCGCTCTATCGATTCGAGGATCGGGCTCCAGCCGCGTTTCGCCGAGCCCCAAAAGCTTCGTTTCCCCTATGCAGTTGATGGGAGTCAAGACGGTGAGTTCAAGTGTTTCGCGACGCTCAACTGGCTCTTCGTCGACGATATCGATACCGACCAGCGTCGAGCCTTGCAGATACTCGAATACGTGCTGATCGGTACGTCAGGTTCGCCGTTGCGCAAGGCGCTGATCGATTCGGATTTGGGTGAGGATCTGACCGGGAGTGGGTTGGAGACGGGTCTGGCCCAGATTTGTTTCGGGATCGGGTTGAAGGGGGTGCAGTCCGATCTCGTCGACAGGGTCGAGGAGCGGATTCTGCAGGTTTTGGCCGATCTGGTACGCGAAGGCCTCGATCGCAGTACTGTCGAGGCTGCACTCCATACGGCTGAATTCAGATTGCGGGAGAACAATACCGGTTCGTTGCCGCGCGGTCTTTCGCTGATGCTCAGGATGCTTACGGATTGGTTGCACGATCGCGATCCCTTCGAACCGTTGCGCTTTGAGACCTCGTTTGCCGCACTCAGGGCCAGGCTCGCGGCGGATGATCGCTATCTCGAGGGGCTGATCCAGCGCTATTTGCTAGACAATCCGCATCGTACGACGGTGATTCTCGAGCCGGACGTCGGTTTGGCAAAGCGCCAGGAGGAGGAAGAGATTTCGCGTCTGGCTGAGATTCGAGCCGGTATGGGACCGGAGGAATTAGCAGCGTTGGTCCGAGCGACCAGGGAGCTACAACTCCGTCAGGAAAAACCCGATGCCCCCGAAGATCTGGCCAAGTTGCCGCATCTGAAGCTGGGGGATATAGAGCGCGAGGTCCGATCGTTACCGCTGGAGGAAGCGGAGATTGCGGGAGTGCCGGTGCTCTATCACGATCTATTTACCAACGGCATCGTCTATCTAGATGTTGGCTTCGATCTGCGGGTGCTGCCGCTGGAGTTGTTGCCCTATGTGACGCTCTATGGACGAGCACTGCTGCAGATGGGGACCAAACGCCAGAGCTTTGTCGAATTGCAAGAGCGGATCGGTGCCCAGACCGGTGGGGTTTGGTCTCAGGCGCTTCTGGGAAATAGACTCGGTGGGGGGCGGCCGGCGTCCTGGCTTTTTTTGCGCGGTAAAGTAATGGCTGATCGGAGTGCGGATCTGGTGGCGATCATGCGCGACGTACTACTTGAAAGCTGTTTCGATGATCGGGAGCGCTTCCTGCAAATGGCGCTGGAGGAACGGGCTGACGAGGAGGCCGGGTTGGTGCCGGGTGGCCATCGGGTGGTCTCGATGCGGCTCAAGGCCAAATTTGATGAGACTGCGTGGATTTCGGAACATATGCGGGGTTTGAGCTATCTGTTTTTTCTACGCCGATTGGTAGATGAAATCGAAAGCGATTGGCCGGCAGTACAGGCGCGATTGGAAGAGATTCACACCCGTCTGGTCAACCAGCGGGGAATCCTTTGCAATGCGACGCTCGCCGGAGGCCGAACAGATCTCGAGGCCAATATAGCGCCGTTGTTCGGCGCCTTGCCCACAGGGGTGTACGCAGAGGAGACCTGGGGAGCGAGTGGGGACGCTCGCGATGAGGGCTTGACGGTGCCGGCTCAGGTCAACTATGTGGGTAAGGCGGCCAACCTCTTCGATTTCGGCTACGAATTCGACGGTTCTGCGGCGGTGATCACCCGCTATCTGGCGACGACCTGGCTTTGGGATCGGGTGCGGGTGCAGGGCGGAGCCTACGGAGCGTTTTGTGACTTCGATTCATTTAGTGGGGTGCTGACCTACGTGTCCTATCGAGATCCGAATTTGCTGGAGACGCTGGAGGTCTACGATCGGAGCGGTGATTTCCTGCGTGCATATCCGATAAACGATGAAGAACTAACCAAGGCGATTATCGGTATGATTGGGGACCTTGACGTCTACCAGTTGCCCGATGCCAAAGGCTATACTTCGTTGGTGCGTTATCTGACCGGAATCGACGAGAGCTATCGCCAGAGAATACGCGACCAGATCCTGGGAACTACGGCCGAAGATTTCGAGGCTTTTGCAGCTGTTCTCGATCAGGTTGGTGCGGCAGGACGAGTTGCGATCTTGGGATCGGCGGAAGCCATTGAAGCGACCAGGGAGGAGCGGGGAGATTGGCTGGAGAGGACCAAGGTGCTATAAGAGATTGGTTTTTCGGATTCGGTCAGTTGGGGCTGTGTTCCGGTTGGTTTTTTGTATACTCGCCGCGAGGTTTACGAAAATAGATATGGAAGTATAGCACGCCGAACGCGGTGATCAGCGAACTGCTCAGGAAGAGTGCTCTATAGCCCAGCGTATCGATTAGCCATCCACCTCCGAGAGAAATCCCGGCGGTGCTGATTCCATAGGCCATGGTCAGGGCTGAGCTCATGGTTATTCGCCAGTGCTCGGAGACCAGTTCCTGTTGAAAAACGATATAGATCGAGCGACGGATTGAACTGAAGGCGATAAGGCTTGCTCCGGCGATACCTGCCACGATCCAATGGGGTATCAAGGCCAGGGGTACCATACAAGAGGCCATCGCCGCAGTCCCCCAAACGATAACTGGAACCCGGCCAAATCGCTGGCTGAGTGTCGGGCTGGCCAACGCGGTCAGTCCGGCCAGGAGTTGCCCGCCCGCGATCAGACCGCCGATCAGTGCGGTCGAAGTGCCAAGTTCTTGATCCATATAGACATTGAAGAAGACGCGGAAGCTGTTCTCTGCTGCCATTTGCAGACAGGTGACCAGGCTCAAGCTGAGAATGATCGCGAAGGGAAGCGGTGTAGCGCGCTTGGATTTTTGCTTGGTGTGTTGATGTGTTGGTGGTTTGGTCGCTGCCACTGCGGCAGCACTAAAGAGCAGTACGCCAGCGGCAAAGAGCAGCGGCCAGCGGTAGGGAGCCGGATGGGCATCTGGAAGGTCGAGCAATACAGAAAAGAGTTCGGGCAGCAAGCCCCCGCAAAGGCTGCCGGCAAAACCCGCCAGTGGCCATAGGGCCACCTGGGTCGAAAAAACGTAATTCCGTACTTGAGGTGGACAGATCGAAGTTAGGAAGGGAATAGAATTGACGAGGAAAAGCGTGTTGCCGAGGACGCCGAAGGCATAGGTCGCCATAATCCAGGGCATCCGCGAGGTTGGCGCGACGAATTCGCCCAGGGGCAATAACCCGAAACCCAATGCGGATAGTCCGACGCCAATGATCATGCTGTGGCGAGAACCCAGATGGTTGCCGATCAAACCTGCGGGCATGCTCAGCAGGGCGAAAGAGATCGCACCGGCAGCATTGACTTGACCGATTAATTGGGGGCCGTAGCCTAGGCGCAGGAGGTAGAGGTTGAGCAGGACGGTATAGATACCACCGAATATGGTGAAGCCGATTAGAGCCTGGCTGAAAAGCACGAGGCGAATATCGCGGTTGAATAACGATAGTGCTTGGCGGTATGTTGTGGCCAAAATAGATTTATTTTGACTGGGAAAAGATCGGCTATTTATTATGTAGAAGGTAAATCAAGGGCCTGGTTGGAAGGAAGGCAATACACTTGTGAGTGCGGGCGAGGTCTTACTGGTTACTGAACGGTCCTGGTTCTTTCTAAATTCGGATGAGTCAGACGCATTGTAGGGGAGTAAGAAGCGTTATGAATCAACAGCAACATCGCTTGATGCAGGTGCTGCAGAAAATTCCGATCTTCAAAGGGTTGGAATTAGTTCAAATACAGCGAATTCTGCGGGTGGGAACATCTCAGAAGTTTAGTCTGGGTGAGCAGATCTATACCATCGGTGAACCGAGTCTGGATATGCTGGTGCTCTTGCAGGGGCGTCTGGCAGTGACCGGCGAATCGGGCGAATTATTCGGGGAGATTGGCCCGGGGATGCTCACGGGTGAGATGGGTGTCTTTACCAATCACCCCCGTTCAGCTAATATTTCTGCGACGGAGAATTCGGTGGCGGTGATTATTGAGCAGCGAGCTCTGAAGACGGCACTTGCATCGGATCAGATCATGCACGTTCGGGTTCTAGAGAATCTCGTTGAGATTCTGAGTGAACGTCTACTGGCGTCGAATGAAACCAACGACGATCTGCACAAAAAACTCATGGAAGCGGAAGGGATCGAAGAAGATGATTACGATGCGGGGGGCCACAATCATGATGGAACGGCGGACGAGTACGACGAATATCCTGGGGAGATGGAAGAATCGGGGGTTAAGAACTAACTAGCCAGATCTAGGTTGGTCGAGCAATCCGTGTAGATTGCGGTTCTTGTATATCTCAGATGATGATGTCTATATGGCCATCATTTCCTATCTGGATCCGCTCCCGATCTTCAGGTGGGGCGGTTTCGTCTTCCTGTTGGCGCCGACGCCGCTCTCGATCGCCAGGCTGGCGATCGTGGTCATCGACGCGGTTTTCCACCTCGCCCGTTTCAGCTGCTTCCCGAATTCGACTCTGATTGCGCGCATTTTCCTCGTCGAGTTGCTGGGCGAGGTTATGCTGAGTGACTTCAGGACGGATCTGCTGCAGGTGTTGCTCGCGGGCCGCTAAAGGGGCCTTGGAGAAGTTGTCTTGCAGATCTAGTGGGCGCAACATGGAATAGACTCCTGCCAGGATAGTGTACTGCTATCCCTATATTTCGCTAAAAATGATCTAAAGTCAAGTTTATTTCTCCGTTCCATGGCGACCGGTCCTGCCATAGAACGGAGAACAGTGTCCATGATGGGCCTAGCTCGCGATTGTAGCTATGACGCAGGCGGTTTACCCTTCTATCTCAGGTTCTCACCACAATCGCGCGATCAATCAGGTATGGGCGGGTAGCGTTTCAAGGAGTCACTGCAGCATAGATATCGCAATCGACGATCAGCTCTATATCTTCCACAGTTACTCCGCCTGCGAATCCGTTCGGGCGTTCGCAGAGGGCGATCTCCAGGATATTGGAACCCTGCTTTGGGGGCGTAGCGGCTAGGTCGAAGACCAACCACTGACCGGTAAAGGTATCGTAGGGACGAATGGTATGCCGGCAGGTGTCGGGACTAAGGACTACCCCATTCAGTGCAACTTCTATATGGTCGGCGGTAACCAGATTGGTGATGTTGAGTTTGAGGTGAATGTGCTGGATCCGGTCGTTATCGGCACTGTCTGCCATGGTGAAGGGAATCTGGTAGCGCTGCTTCGGGTCGGCGGCGGGAATCTCCACAGGCAGATAGGCCGGATAATCGAAGCGGTTCGGGTTTTCAGAACGCCGCCGCAGGAAATAGTGCTTATCTGCATCTTGGATCAGGTCCGGATCGCCGATCTCGGTAAGGGTCTGTCGCTCTGCGGGACCCAGCGGCCACGGCATAAACCAGGTATAGAGCCCATCGACTCCGGCCTGCCAGAAGTTGGCCGCCGCCGCACGGGTCATCGCTGGTGTGGCGTGCTCGACCATGGTGTTGGAGCGTTGGCCGTTGCCGTAATAGGGTTGGAGCATGCCATAGACGGAGATTTCCTCGCTGTGCGCGGCTTCGATAATCCAATCAATTGGCATATTGGCATCGAGCACAAAACAGGAATAGGCCATCGGCACGACGAAGTCGACGAGCTCTTCGCGCAGCCAGGTTTCGACATCCAGACCGGCCCGCTGGTTGAGCTCCGGAGTGGGATAGACTCGGACACCGACCTGTCCTGGTTCGTCCTGGCGCTGTCGTACCATGGCGGCGACATCGCGTACGAACTCGGTTAAGATCGGGGCTTGTTCGGGCGCTTCTTCCGGGGCTAGGCAAAATGTATCGCCCCCCGGAGCTGCCGCAAAATCCAACTCTATTCCCTCTACGGCATAGCGGGTGGTCAACTCGGCCACTTGCGCGTACTGGTGGTCTCGGACTTCGGAGTGGCCGAATCCGCGACCGCCGTTTTCGACGCTGTGCTCGGGATTCATCCCGAGGTAGGCGCCGAGTCGTAGACTGGCGAAGAATTCCATCCCCTTTTCGTGAGCTCGGTCGATCAGCACCGTCAGGGGGTCGTGCCCTCGGGTGATCAAACTCTGCATATTTTCCCAGCTGCGCCATTCGTAGGCATGTTGGAAAGGTTGCAGATCTGCGCCGAAACACATGCCTACTTCGGAGGGAAAGAACAAACCGGTACCACCGCGTGAAACACCGTATATAAAGGTGTCCACGGCCGTACCGGCGACTTCGTCGATCGGACGCCAGGCGTCTTCCATACGCATCGGGGGATCGAATACAAAGAGATAGTAATGGCGAGCGTCGTTAAAGTAGATGGTGCGTTTTTTTCTCATGGCAGCCCTCTTTGTAAATTCGAAAAAAAGCCCAATGCTATTTGGCGTAAAGGATAATGCCGGGGATGAATGTCCGTCAAGGTCGGCTAAAAGGCTATTGGCAACGGTCGGACTCATCGCGGCTGTGGGGTTGGATCTTTCGCTCGATCACTGAGACGGACTGAATACGGGCTTAGCCAGGTGTGGTTGAGAGGCGCTTGCCGACCCATAATACCCCCCGGCGTACCACTTCCTGGAATGAGGGATTATCCAGCACCGCCTGATCGTGGCCCAGCGCGAAAAAGAATACCCGACCCTGTCCGTGCATATGGCGATAAGCCATTACATGAGTCTCGTCGCGGCCGGGATCGTAGGCTTCCATGATAGGATGTGAGCGGGACGGGTCGTGCTTGAGATAATGAAGTTCGTCGGTCACGGTAAAATCTTTCAGGCCGATGGCGATGGGGTCGGAGGTGTCGACGATAGTGACGGTGAAGTCCATATAGGGACTGTGGCCGTCAAAGAATCCGTTGAGCATCTGATGGTAACCGGCGTTGTCGCGGAAGGAGGCATCGGCGGTGTGCAAGCCGAAAAAACCACCGCCGCTTTCGATGAACTCCAGCAGCCCTCGCTCCTGTTCCTGGGTGAAGGTACCCACATCGGTGAAGAAGAGCGTGGCGTCATAGGCTTGGAGGCCCTTGGCCATGATCGCGTAATCCTGCGAAAAATCGGCTTCGATCAGGGTTTCTCTATTGAGTAATTCGCTTAGAAAACGGCCCTGGCCTTCGTGGTCGTGGTAGATACCTTCGGTGCCGACAAAGACCAGCACTTTCATCGGATTTAGCGACATAGTATTACCTCTTTTGGTTGTAGACGGGTTTCGAGTTCTCGTCAAAGGATAACTTGTAGATTACAAATTCGAGTTTTGTTGTAGTAGGAATTTAATAGTGGCAAGGTTTATTTTGCGATGCGAGTTTTTTGTTGTGAAAAAGGCTGATTTTCCGTTTCTTTGTGGCTGTTGAGCACCGGGGCAAGAGGCTCGACAAACCTCACCTATGAGACCTTTGGCAGAAGGTGCTTCGTGAATAAACCACTTCGTCAGCAATAAGTCTTTTCCTCTGAATAGTGCGCGCCAATTGTGTGCTCTATCATTCTCTTAAACCTTTGGCAGGAGGTATTTCATGCTATTTGCAGTTACTGCGTCATACGAATCGGGGAATATGGGTACCCTGGTCAAGCGTTTCGTTGAAGAGACCGAGAAGGGAGAATTTGGCGACATGAAATTGGTTGCCCGATATCATTCTCTTTTGACTAAGTGGGCGTGTATTGTAGTCGAGACGGATTCAGTAGAATCTCTCCAACTCTGGAGTATCAAATTTAATGATTTGGTTGATTTTGAGATTCACCCAGTGGTGACAGATGAGGAAGTAGGACCCATTGTCGACGCACTGGTGGCAAGACATTAATCGCGCTCCAAATGGTTTTACCCTCTTTGACAGGAGTTTTCTATCATGAAATTGATACATGGTTTAATGGCGATCCTGACGTTGACCTGCGGGTCGGTCAGTGCTGCAGATATTAAAGCCAACAAGGAGGTCGTACGGCGCTGGATTGAGGCCGTATGGCAGGACCACGATAGAACTCACATAAAAAAAAATGCCACGGCTGATTTCCCTGTGGAAAACTACGAAGCCTGGTTCGACAGCATGACTACGACCTATCCCGATGCCCATGTCAAGATTCTGCATATGATCGCAGAAGGCGATGAGGTTGCGTTACACTGGGAGTTCACAGGTACCAGTTCGTTGAAAAACACTGAGGGTCGCAGTCTCAAGGTGCCAGGATTGAGTATAGTAAAAATAAAAGATGGCAAAATAGCCTCCAGTGTTTTTGCCTACAATGACTTGGATGGTCATCGCCAGTTGGGTTTTACTTTGCGAGCACCTGAAGAAGACAAGATTCATCAGGTTATTCTCGATTTTCACGAAGGACTCAAGAATAATACGCATGATAATGCAAAGATATTCGACGAGGTAATGATTCGGGTATATAAGAACGCGGAAACTGGCGAGTGGGGTGGTTTCTGGTACGGTGATGCAATCCACACTAGTCCAGCGCAGGACCGAGAAGGAATCGACTACGAAAGTAAAGTCGAATTCATTCATACGAGAGTTGAGGGTGACAACGCCATTGTTCAGGTTCGTGAAACCGGACATCACCGAAACCTCGAAACAGGTGAAGGGGGTTCGTGGACGGATGTACCAAATATCTGGTTGCTCCACAAGAACACAGCGGGAAACTGGAAGCTTGTCGGCGCGTTACTTGGGGCAGGCCCCACGGTAGAGACAACCAAGCTTGGTGATTGATCCCAAGCATAAGGGGTCAATAAGTCCTGATTGAGTTAGAGTTAAGCTATGGCAAAAGAAGAAGCGGGGCGGCAGAAAGTGCTGCCCCGCTTCTTCTTTTGCCTTTCATCAATTAAAAGGGAGAATGTATTGACCTAAAACTAGAGTATCCGTATGGTACTACTATGAAAAAAATAACCCCCTGCCGTAGCAGAGGGTTAGATTAATGGTGGCTCCTCCCGGAATTGAACCGGGGACACAGGGATTTTCAGTCCCCTGCTCTACCTACTGAGCTAAAGAGCCACCTAAAAACAGGGTTAGAATTAAAG
>MDTE01197066.1_pt1 | contig 11055 bp, 9 predicted proteins | sample 811231 | NCBI WGS metagenome assembly MDTE01 (sample SAMN05326651, study PRJNA326480) | marine metagenome | isolation source: seawater | place: Indian Ocean: Red Sea | collected 2010 | reverse complement strand
GCCCTGCAGTATTAATATTTTGAGTAAGATCTAAAGATGTAATCTGATTATAAGGACAAAATAAGGTTCCTAAAATAGTATTTGTACTTAAATCTAAAGAAGTGAGTTGATTATAAGCACAGTAAAGTGTTTCCAAAGAAACAGCTCCATTAAGATTTAAAGAGGTAAGGTGATTGTTACTACACTCCACCCATTGTAAATTTGGGTTTTGACTTAAATCGAGGTTTGTGAGCTGACTATTTGGCCAGTTTTGACCTTCACAGTCTAACCTATTTAGAACTGGGTTTTGACTTACATCTAATGAAGTAAGTTTATTACCGGTAACTTCCAAAACTTCTAACTGAGTATTAGTACTCAAATCTAAAGATGTTAATTGATTATAATTAGCCCTAACTGCACCTAAAGAAACTGCTCCATTTAAATTTAAAGTAGTAAGTTGATTATTATCACAATACAGAATATCTAAAGCGGAATTCTGACTTAAATCCAAACTTGTAAGTTGATTATTTTCACAATTTAAATATATCAAAGCAGTATTTTGAGTTAAATCAATATTGGTAAGTTGATTCCCATAACAAGAAAATTCAGTTAAATTTATAAAAGCTTCAATGCCTGTTAAATCAGAAATATTGGCCATCCCAACATTAATGTTATTTGTATACGCAGCTGCTTCACTTACTTGTATTTCTGAATCCCCATTAGTATTAACACCGCTAAAAGGAGATATTAAAATTGCTTTAAAATTAGCATCAGGTATATATACATTCTGGCCAAACCCAATAAAAGGCACACATAGTAATAGTAGCAATAGTTTTTTCATAAGTCAAAATTACTTAATATTTTTTTTAAAAAAGTTCGAAACTGGGAACGTAAGATCTACCAAAGCGAAATCCATCTCATTATTAGTTAAGATTCCGTTTTTTTCTATTTCAGGTATTCAATGACTCTTTTGTTAAAAATAGAAGGATTATCTATATTGACAACATGACCAGCACCTTCAACAGAACAATAGCTTAGAAATTTATTTTTTGAAGAAAATTCTTTTACCTCTTCAGAAAACAAATAATCACCTTTACCTGATAGAAAAAGAATATATTTATTGAAATTAATCGGGTTTAAATGGAGTATATATTTTTTTAACTCAGGTATTAACTTTAGCCATTTTTTAAATACTTTTCTATCTATTACTTTCGCTTCTTGAATAAATATACGTCTTGACTCTTTATGATTTGATTCTGGCATAATGATGTATGCAAATAATTTATATAATAACATATTTGGTAAAACATTCTTCAATAAGTTTAAGCATAATAAGAGAAATCGAGTAAAATTATTAAATGAGGTAATCGCTCCAGCAAGAACAGACTTATTAATATATTGGTTATGTGTCTCGATGAGCTTCAAGATTAATAAGGTACCAAAGGAAATGCCAATAAAATGTGAGCTTTTAATTTTTAAAAATTTAAGAACATTAATAATATCTTCACAAGAATTAACAAGATTAAAATCTGAGTCTAAACATATATTTCTAGATTTGCCATGCCCCCTCAAATCAATAAACAATAAATTATGATGTTGGCTTAACTCTCTAACCTGTTTATGCCATATATTACTACTCCCTCCAAATCCATGAATAAATGTAATCCATTGCTTATTTTTATTATTTATATGTGTTTTAAATTTTAACATTTATCAAAATTATAAAAAAACTTATTCGAAGAGATTAATGACGAAAAAGGTTTTTTTGAGGTTTTCGTTTCAATTCTAGGTGAAATTACATTAGGGAGCATGATTATGAAATATTAATTCGATAAAATTAAAAGCCCCAAATAAAGAACCCCCTCAATTGAGGGGGTTTATTTATTAAAGACTACAGAATATCTTCTGTTTAATTGCTTTCAGAGCTAAAAAGCTTTTGAACCATAGTGCACTAAGGCTTACTAATAAATGTCTTTAATTATCCTTTTTAGAATGGTATTCAAAGTATTCTTTTCTGTCTTTTAAAATTTGACATATTAAAATAGTAATAAATACCAAGGTAAATATTAAGAATTTAATCATAATTTACTGTCTTTTTAATGATGCAAATATATTATGATATAGCCTGTTATACTTTATTTAATTATTAACAAAAAGTTATTTAATATTAAATTTTTTTTATTACTTACAATAACGGTCTCGGTCATTTTCCTTATTGTAAGTCGCTTATATTATTTGTTTTAGTTCATTAAGTAATTTATATTGTTCTTTTGACAAATTGTTAAATAAAACACCTGAAATTCTTATTTTTTTCTCGTTTTCTTCTATACTCCAAGCTTTTGGCTTCAAATTAATTTTATTATCATAATCAATACATTCAAGCACATATCTTATTGCGTTAAGCCTGGCGGTAAGTTTATTATTAGAATTTATCACGGTCCAGGGAGAAATTTTTGTTGATGTTTTTTCAAACATAATTAATTTATAATATGAATAAGACTCCCATTTAGATAATGAATTGATATCATTTTTAGAAAGTTTCCAGTATTTTAATGAATGGTTTCTTCTAATTTTAAATCTTTTAATTTGAGTGTGCTTATCAACCGAGAGGTAAATTTTAATCAGAAAAATACCTTTTTTGATTAGCTCTTTCTCCCAATTATTAACATTTTTTAAAAAATATTTATACTGTCTTTTTGTACAATAACCCATAGTTGGTTGAATCATAGCTCTTGAATACCAAGAACGATCAAAAAAAACAATTTCACCATAGTTGGGCATTTGTTTTTCAAATGTTTTAAACCACGATCTATTTTGTTTTTCTGTGGGAGAGCCTAATTGAAAAACTCTGTGATGTAACGGCATTAGATGTTCAACTATATGTTTAATTGCCGAACCTTTACCTGCTGCATCTCTTCCTTCAAAAACTATAGCTAAGCGCAATTTTTTTTCAAGAACCCATTCTTGTAATTTAAGAAGCTCTACTTGAAGTCTGAATTTTTCTTTTTGGAACTGATGCTCAGATATCTTTTTGAAAGTATTATAATATTTCACACTCATTTATGCAAAATATTATATTATTAAGAGATTTTTATAATAACAATATTAAGTTTAGGTTAATTTTAGCATTAGAAAACAATTGATTACCTCACTAACATAATTTCGCGAACTTTTTAGAAAGGCATTTAGTTCTGAAATTGGCACCCATTTTGCTTCAGAAATAGACTCATCATGATCTGGTGTTAGAGTTAAATCATTATTTCCATAATACATCAAGAACCATTTCGCGGTTTTAGTTATTGTCTTATTTTTTTTTAGCGAATAATAATTAGTTGAAATTAATGGTTTTATTAATTTTAATTTTGACCCTAACACTCCCGTCTCTTCAACAACCTCTCTTAAAGCTGCACATTCATGTGTTTCTTGAAAATCTAGCTTTCCCTTTGGAAGATCCCAAAGTTTTTTTCTGTAAATTAAAAGTAGTTCATTTTTATTATTAAAAACTAAACCTCCAGCTGTTTCCTTCTTATAATCTATGTTATTTTTCACATGACAAAAAGACTCAATAATATTAATTCCTGAGCAAACTATAAATTTTTTTATTAACATGATTAGACTAATAATTATTTTTAATCTAGGATCAAGACTTTAATGTTTCAATATTTAACATAATCATAATATAAGACCACACCTTTTTAACATAAAATTTACAATAACTACTAAATATTTAATTTTCTCTTTAATTTTAATTAACGTTAATTAAAAGATTCAAAATTACTTTTGTTAATGTAAAATCTTAATTATGAAAATTCTAATTGTAGATGATGAAAAAGACATAGTTGAATTTATTGAATATAATTTAATAAAAGCAGGATATGATATTGTTAACGCAAACAATGGCAATGATGCAGTCGAGAAAGCAATTTTAGAAAAACCAGATCTAATTTTACTTGACATTATGCTTCCAGATATAGATGGAATTGAAGTTTGTCAAAAGCTAAGAGAAAAACAAATTTTTTCAATTATTGTGATGCTTTCAGCAAGAACTGAAGACTATACTCTAAAAGCAGCATTTGACTCTGGATGCAATGCGTTTTTCCCAAAACCAATAAATCCTAGGATACTTTTAGCAAAAATAAATGGTCTACTCAATGTTAGATATGATAAATCAGATTTTAAAAAAGTATCAAAAGTTGGAAATTATATAATTAATCATCATAGTCATATTATTAAACACAATAATCAAGAATATTATTTGCCGAAAAAACAATTCGATATTTTTACCTTATTAGCATCAAAACCAGGAAGGATTTTTACCAGGGAGGAAATTTATAAAAAAATATGGGGAAAAAATGTCTTTGTAGGCGGACGAACTATTGATGTACATATAAGATCTATTCGCGAAAAACTGGGTCTTAAATCTATCATAACAGTAAAGGCTGTAGGCTATAAGGTTATTGATCAAACTTTACATTAACTTAATATTAATCAAATATTTTTTTTCATTTTCCTTAATGTTTTATTCATCTAAAACATATCATTTCTAATGTTATTTGTACAATAATAAACTTTAAAAATAAAAAAATGAAAAAAACAATTTTAAATGCTTCAATTTTCCTTTCACTTTTAGGAATTGTTTCATGTGGCGGTGGCGGTAGTGATAGTCCAGTTGATCCTCCAACACCAACACCTTCAAATATTGAATATTCAGGGGTAATTTCTGAAAGTGTTACTTGGACAAAAGAAAATATTTATGAACTTTCGGGACGTGTTGTTGTTCCTTCAGGTGTAACTTTAACAATAGAAGCTGGTACAGTTGTCAAAGCTTATCCAGGACAAGAGGCTAACGCTTGTGCTTTAATTGTTGCTAGAGGTGGTAAATTGATGGCTGAAGGTACAGCTGCTGAGCCAATTATCTTTACTACAACTGCTGATCAAATTACTAATACTCACTCAAATTATCCAGGTTTTGCTAATCTAGATGAGTCTTATAAAGGATATTGGGGAGGAGTAATTATTTTAGGTAATGCTGAAATATCAGCTGATAACTCTGAAATTCAAATTGAAGGAATTCCTGCATCTGATTCAAACGGATTATATGGTGGTTCTGACAATAATGACAACTCAGGAACTATTAGGTACATCCAAATCCGTCATGGAGGAACTTTACTTGGAGATGATAATGAAATTAATGGTCTTACACTTGGTGGAGTAGGCTCTGGAACAACAATTGAATACGTAGAGGTTATTGGAAATGTTGATGATGGAATAGAGTGCTTTGGAGGATCAGTTAATATTGATCATGCTTTAGTTTGGGCACAAGGTGACGACGCTTTCGATATCGATCAGTCTTATTCTGGCACAATCAATAACTTTATGGGTATTGCTGATGCAGAATCTGATCATGCATTAGAAATAGACGGGCCAGAAGGATCTATGGTTGCGCAGTTTACAATGACAAACGGCACATTAAAAGGATTTTACCCTGGAGGTGGAGAATATGCTGACTTCAGAAAAGAAGCTACAGGAACAGTAAGTAACACTTACTTTTACAACTTCTCTTGCGATTCGGATTTTGAAATTGATGGTGGAAGTTCAAGTGCAAATCTTACATTCTCTGCATTAGAGTTTAACACAACTCACTTAGCAGATTCTTGTAAAAATATGGCATCAGAAATATGTGATGATCAAACAGGAAACGGCGTAAACTTTAACGCAAATGATGTAACGTCAAGCACAGTAGGTGCAGATGCTTCTCAATTCACTTCTTGGACATGTTATTTTCGTGAAAACTAACAAATGAACTCCCTATAAAACTCCACCAAAATCAGGTGGAGTTTTTTGGGGAATATTGTGTTAAATTATTGAAAAATTAAGATTAAAAAAATATGAAAATCACTAAATATCTAATTATTTACCTAACTCTTTTTTTAGTTCAATTCACTTTTGCCAATGAATCGATAATAAGAGGAACTATTATAGATGATGAAAGTGCAGAACCTTTATTTGCAGCTAGTGCAGGTGTTCCTGGAAAAAATATTGGAGCATCATCTGATTTTGATGGTAATTTTGAATTAAAAATTAAACCTGGAATTTATACTTTATCCATTTCTTTTATTGGATATCAAACTTTAGTAATTACTGATGTTAAGGTTAAGGCTAATGAAATAACAAACTTAGGAACCATTCGCTTAAAATCTTCGGCCGTTGCTGTTGATGCTGTAACTATTACTGCAGAAGCAATTAAAAACACTGAAACAGCATTACTTACAATGAAGAAAAAGTCGGTAAATGTTATTGATGGTATATCTTCTCAAAATTTCAAGAAAATAGGAGACGGTAATGCAGCAGCAGCTGTTGTTCGTGTTCCTGGTGTATCTGTACAAGGGGGTAAATACGTGTATGTACGTGGTTTAGGAGATAGATACACCAAAACCACATTTAATGGCCTAGATATGCCTGGTTTAGATCCAGACAGAAATTCTTTACAAATGGATATTTTTCCAACTAATATAGTAGACAATATAATTGTATCCAAGTCTTTTACAGCAGATTTACCGGCAGATTTTACAGGTGGTATAGTTGATATTAATATTAAATCATTTCCAGAAACTAGAACATTAAAACTATCAACTTCTATTAATTATAATAATAATGTAGATTTAAATGGTGATTTTTTATCTTATTATGGAGGCGAAACAGATTATTTAGCTTTTGATGATGGCAATAGAGATTTTCCTCTTGCTAACACGATATTAGATGTTCAAACCGTACAAGATCCAAGAATAAACACAGAAACAATGCAAAACACATTGTTGTTTAATCCTCAGATGGCAACATTACGAGGTCAAGACTATTTTGCAAACAATAAATTTTTTAAATTTTATAATAAAGTAACTAATAATTCTAAAATGAATTTTAATGGAGTAAATTTTAGTATATCTGGAGGAAATCAAACGACTATTAACGATAAAACTATTGGTTATAGTGGAGCAATTTCATATAAAAATAAATTTTCATTTTATAAAAACCAGATTCAAAACTCTTATCAAAAATCTTCAGATCCTTTAAATTATGATTTATTTGCTTCAAAAACACAAAAAGGTGATGTCGGAAAAAATAATACGTTGTTAAGTGCAATGGCAGGAGGAGCATTGAAGTTTAAAAATTCAAAGTTTAAACTTAACGTTTTGCATTTACAAAATGCTGAAAAAAAAGCTGGTTTGTTCTTTATAAATAATTATGAAAGTAATTTCAATACAGTCAAGAAAGAAAACTTAGATTTTAGCGAGCGCTCAATTAGTAATCTATTGTTGTCAGGAACACATAATTTAAATGAAGGAAAAACAAAAGTTGAATGGAAAATTTCCCCAACCTATTCTAAAATTCGAGATAAAGATGTTCGTGAGTCAGCATATGAAGTTGAAATTAACGATAACGATACACTATATAATTTTTCTCCAAGTGGCGCTGGATATCCCTCAAGAATGTGGAGAAATCTAAATGAATATAATATAGCTTCTGCTATTGACATAACTAAAGAGCATGAGCTATATGGAAGAAAAGCCAAAATAAAATACGGAGGAGGTTACACATACAAACAAAGAGATTTTGATATTTTAAGATATATCATTTATCCTATCAATTATGGACTAATCAATTATACTGGAAATCCAAATGAGTTATTAAGCGATCATTTATACGATTCTAATACTAATACAGGATTTTATATTGGAGGAGAGTATCAGGCTAGTAATACATATGAAGGAATTCAAACTAATTTGTCGGCCTACATCTCTGAAGAGGTTCATATTAACGATCAGTTAAAAGGTATTTTTGGGCTTAGGTTAGAGAATTACAACCAATATTATACAGGTGTTAATCAAGACGGTTCGCGAGTTTATGACAATGAACTAGTATTATCTGATTACACAATTATTTCTGAATACGATACAATATCTGTTGGTCTTTACCCTTCAGCTAGTATTATTTTCAACATTGATAAAAAATCAAATTTGCGAGGCTCTGTTTTTAGAACTACTGCGAGGCCTTCATTTAAAGAAAAATCCAATGCCCAAATCTTGGATGTACTTTCAGGCGTCACCTTCAATGGAAACATTGACCTTGTCTCAACAATAATTTATAATTATGATCTTCGTTACGAAACTTATTTTGATGATGGTCAAACTATTGCAATAAGTGGTTTTTTGAAAGATTTAATTAATCCTATTGAAATTGTAGCCTATTCATCAGATGAAGACAATATACAACCAATAAATTCTGGTAATGCAAGATTAATGGGTATTGAGTTTGAAGCTAGAAAAAAGTTAGAAGAGGTAATTAGTGGCTTATCTGTTAATATAAATGCATCTTATATTCATTCAGAAGTTACAGTTGTAGGAGATGAATACGATTCAAGACTAAATAATTTAAGACAAGATGAAAAATTTAGTGATAAAAGAGAAATGCAGGGACAAGCCCCATATCTAGTAAATCTTGGTCTTTCTTACAAGAATAAATTAAATAATCTAGATATAGGTTTGTTCTATAATGTGCAAGGCCCTACACTTTCGATCGTTGGAATTAATAATAGACCAGATATATATACTTCTCCTTTCAACAGTCTAAACCTTAATGTTTTGTATGACATTAATAAAAAATCTAAATTGACATTTAGTATAAAAAATATACTAGATGAAGAGCGACAAATGTTAACACAATCCTATGGAGTAGAAGATCAAGTTTACAGTTCGTATTCCCCAGGTACATCATTTAGTTTTAAGTGGTCATACGATATTTTTTAAAAAAGTTCGAAATAAGGACACTTAGGTCCACAAATAAAAAACCTCATTATAATGAGGTTTTTTTGTATCATTGCTTTTATAAAAAATCCATAGTTAATGGAAGAGATCATAGAAAAACTTAAAAAATTTAGAGACGAAAGAAATTGGGATCAATTCCATAACAATAAAGATCTAGCTATTGCATTAAATATTGAAACAAGTGAATTGTTAGAACTCTTCTTGTGGAAAAATACTGAAGAGGTCGATAAAGAAGAATTAAAAGAAGAACTAGCGGATATCCTTTCTTATGCACTATTAATTGCAGACAAGAATAAATTGGACATTAAAGAAATAATACTTGATAAGATTGCGAAGAATGCAGAAAAATATCCTGTTGATAAAGCAAAAAATACAGCAAAAAAGTATAACAAGTTATGAGTATTGAAAATGTAACATCAAAGTTTCAAATTGATATTAACACATTTGCTTTTAACAGACATTCAATTAATAATTTTCAAGAAAGTGCTGAGGACTTATGGCCTATAGTTTACTTTATAGAGGACCGTAAGGCCCACCAAAAATAAACCCACTCAATTGAGTGGGTTTTTCTTTTATATTTACATAATAATTCTTATATAATTTAGTTATAAAAATATATCTAAATCAACTAAAAAATGAAAAAATATAAAATCTTATTATACGTTTTATTAGGTGTATGTCTATCATTCTACCTACAAGACATATTGTCAAAAGAAACCTTTGCATCTGATTTTAATGACAACAAAAATTACAAAGCAGAAGAAAACAATAGGCCTAACTTTATAAAAGCTTCGGAACACGCTATCCAAGCAGTAGTTCATATAAAATCTAAATATGTTAGTAATGAGATATATGGCTACTACGACCCTTTCTATGGAAAAAGATTTTTCAACCAACCAAAAGAGAATATTGCAAGCGGTTCAGGCGTTATCATCTCAGAAGATGGATATATTATTACTAATAGACATGTCATTAATAATGCTGAAGAGATAGAAGTAGTCTTAAACGACAAAAGGACATATAGCGCTAAAATCTTAGGAGAAGACTCTAATAGTGATTTAGCGCTACTCAAAATTGAAGAAAATAAACTTCCTTTTTTGAAATTTGACAACTCAAATAATCTAAGAGTTGGGGAATGGGTATTGGCAGTTGGGAATCCATATAATCTTAATTCTACTGTAACTGCAGGCATCATTAGCGCAAAGTCTAGAAAAATTAATATACTTAATGATGGAGGTATTGAATCATTTATTCAAACAGACGCGGCAATTAATTCTGGAAACTCAGGAGGTGCACTTGTCAATACCAATGGTAATTTAATTGGAATAAACACAGCGATACAATCTAAAACAGGATCATTTAGTGGTTATGGTTTTGCTATTCCTTCAAATATGGCAGAAAAGATTATAAATGATTTAAAAGTATACGGAGAAGTGCGTAGAGCATATATTGGAATTCATATTACTGATATAAATATGCAGGTACAAAAACAATTAAAACTAAACGGGCTTGAAGGAGTTCTAGTCTCAAAAGTATTAGAAAATAGTGCAGCAGAGCTTGCAGGCATCAAGGATCTAGATGTAATATTAGAAATAAATGGCATTAAGGTTAACTCAACTAGCGAATTACATGAATTAATTATTCAATTTAACCCAGGTGATGAAATCAATTGCACTATTCAAAGAGAAGAACAAATTGAGACAGTCACTCTCTCATTAAAATCTTAAAAAAGTTCGAAATTAGGACAGAGAGGTCCACCAATAAAACCCGCTCAATTGAGTGGGTTTTATTATTTTAGCAATTATGAAAAAAATATTATTATTTCTTCTTTTTATCTCTTTCCAGACGTCAATCTTCTCACAAGTAGAAATGAAATACAATGCTACTTCAGAAAACTTACCAGAATGGGTTCAACTAATGTATTCTGATAATCCAGATGAAGGAGCAGTAATTAATTCTTACACCAATTATTACAAAAAGAATCAGCTAGTAAAAAATAAACACACTCAGTACTATAAAAGATGGTTAAGAGGTATCAGTAGATTTTCAAATGCAAAACCAACTCTTAAAACCTCAAAGAGTAGTAATCAATGGGAATGTATTGGTCCTTGGGATTTTGATAAAGATGCTGCAAGCAGAAGTTATGCTCCTGGCGCTGCTCATGTTTATACAGTAGAGCAATCAGTTAGCAATCCTAATATATTATATGCTGGTTCTGCTACTACTGGAGCATGGAAAACTAACGACAAAGGAG
>MDTE01165147.1_pt1 | contig 11056 bp, 8 predicted proteins | sample 811231 | NCBI WGS metagenome assembly MDTE01 (sample SAMN05326651, study PRJNA326480) | marine metagenome | isolation source: seawater | place: Indian Ocean: Red Sea | collected 2010 | reverse complement strand
TTGGGATCGAGCAGCAGGCTTGGGTAAAGTGTGCTGCCCCCACCGTACACGCTCAAAAGTACGCCGCTGTATCCTGTGTGCTTTAAATATTCGGCTAAGCGTGTTCCGCCTTCGTAAAAAGTTCGCCAGTCGTTCAACTGGTTAGGTGGAATGTTACTAGCGACACTCGTCGCTGAAAAACTTTTGGTAAACCAGGGTTTTTCGAGATACGTTAATATTTGCCTTGAGTTTCCTGCCATCTTGTCTGGCGTCGGAATTGGTAGTCCCGATGTCCATTCCTCAACATGAATCGTGCCAAATGAGGCAGGAAGCTCCGGATGTTGATTGGTCAAAACGATCTGGATGTCTTCTGTGTTAGGCCAACAGAACATCCGGTACCGACGCAACTGATTCGCCTCTCCGACGTTGGACTTGCCGACATGCACGCCACTGTGGTGCGGTAATGCAGAGTTTCGATTCGCGTTTTCTCCTTCGACCACGCTGATGGTAAAGGTCTGTTCTACATCTGCCGGATAAGTGACCTCAATAATGTGTGGCACCCCCGGTTGGGAGATCGATACTGGATACGCGTGCCATCCAGTTGGCTCCAATTGCACGAATGCTTCGTTGCCGAGTTGCCAAATCCGAGATGGCCTGTTCCCCGTTGGTAGATTGTTTTCCAGACCAGGGAGGCTACCAAAACGCTGCGATAGGAAGGTCTTCCAGCGAGGCTCGGTGGGTTCAATGCGTACCACTTCGCGTGGAGTTAATGCACCAGGCCTGAGTGTTTGGCGAGGGTCAATCACCACCAGTTGCATTTTGCGACGAGCCAGTGTGAGCGATTTCTGTCGTGTCAGTCGACGTCGACGAGGTTCGCTCAGTTGAATGTCTAAATCGTAGACTCCTTCCGCATCCGGAAGTGGAAACTGAATGGGTTTAAGACCTGCAAACTGACCTCGTAAGTCAGCTCTGAATTCTTGATTCAATGGCTTCGCTACCTGCGATCCCTCCTGGTCATAGAGTGTCGCGCTCAGGCGGAAGGTGGCGTCTTCCCTGAGGGCAGGAAGATTGGGGGTTACCGACAGATTGAGCGACTCACCGGGGGTAAAGACCAAGTGCTTGCGGTCAAACTGAATGACCAGTTGGTCTCCAGGCGTGCGCTGTAGTAGCAGGCGATTGTTTTTGTCATCGAGTACGATCTCACGATAGCCAGTGAGTAGGTCTTTGAGGGGCACTTGCTGCTGAAAAGGTGTGGGCAAGTCGCTACGTTGCAACTCAATGAACAATGTCGCAGTTTCCGGTGCGCCAACGGCAAACACGTCAAATTCGTCAAAGGGACGCGGTCGCGGTTGAACGATGCGTACGGCTTTCCCGTCAAGAAAAATGGAGCCGGGTGCGTCTGCCGAGCTCACAATCGAGTGTGGATCATGTAGCTGACCTTGGTCCAGCCACAAACGGCCAGTCCACTGCCAAGATCCTGCGCCGCCCCAGGCAATGCGCAGGCCGAGTGGTGAGTCGCTAGGTTGCCCGATTGCGTTCTGGACGCTTGTGAGCAACAGCAAGCTACCGATTAGGTACCGATGTGACAGCCCGCAAAGAATACGAAGGATTCTTCGACAGGTTGGGTACGGACTTCCTTGTCCGATCATCCCACACCAATGCGACTAGGATAAACAGGAAATTGGGAAAACGCGGGCGGATTATAGACACGGGGCCGTCCACCAAGCCACCCCGAATACGACGCGGTGCTAGCGAAGACATCACTTGGTTTTAACAGCAGTCTGTGTCACAGCACGAATTCGGATTAGGGAGCGTCGTGAGCTGGTAATCCAGGCCTTTCGTTTTTTGAGGAGGCCTCACTTCGTTCCGTCGACAGTCCAACGGTTTGGCTTCTTCTACCGAAACTTCGCTGTAAGGTGGTACCGGAATCACATGGTCTGTGTATGGGGCTCGCGTGTAGATGTCAAACGTCTTGCCACATACGGCTGTGCGTTCTCCACGACGCAAAGTATGCCCGTCGTCGTCCTGGACGCTTTTCCAGGGTCCCCGATAGATAACGGCCTGGTGGTGGTCCAAACAGGGACCCTCTTTGCCTTTGAACGCACGAATTGTCACGCTACGAAACTCGATACCCTCCAAAACGGTCCAGGGTTCTTCTTGGCGGGCTACCATTTCCATGCCATAAAACCCTGCTTGTGAAAATGCTGCCAGCAATTCGTCCTCGACAAAGGCGCCACTGATGCAACCACTCCATAATGTGGCATCTCGCTTAAGCCGATCTGGTACTGGTTCATCACTGACGATGTCGCTGATGATGGCTCGTCCTCCTCGACGGAGTACTCTCATCATTTCGGAAAACAATTGTTGACGGTCAGCGGTTGTCACAAGATTTAGGACGCAATTGGAGACGATCACATCGATGGAATCGTTGGCGATCATCGGTTGCTCTCTCCGCCAACCATCCGCTTCAGCCTGAGTCGCCCACCATTGGTCAGAAGAACTTACCGGATGAGCTTGCAAGTATTGTTCGAATTTCTCGACATCGAGCGCCAAATCCTGAATCCGCGCTTTGTGAAACTGCACATTGTGGAAGCCTAGTTTGTTGCCGATGGGTTGTTGGTATTTTCGAGCGAGCGCCAGCATGTCATCGTTCATGTCGACGCCGATGACTTTTCCTGATTCACCTACGACCTGGGCAGCGATATAACAGATTTTGCCGCCGCCAGACCCTAGATCGAGTACGGTTTCACCAGGATACACGTACCTTGATGGATCTCCGCAGCCGTAGTCACGTTCGATCAGTTCTGCGGGTAACACATCCAAGAATTGAGGTTGATAGTCGACAGGACAGCACAAAGCCGATTCGGCTTGCTGAGAAGCGGCCGAGTAACGATCACGGACCGCCTGTTCGACGTCTAATTGTTTGCTTGGATCCGCTTTGAGTACCTGCTTATCCAGCGAAGTCATCCTGTCCTCCCGAAGCTAGTGTGTTTCCTGCGAACAACCATTTCCCAAAACTGCGTAATATTACGTCTTAAGATGCGAATGACCAGATGGCTGTTTTGCCCATTTGGGCAGACCAGTCCCAGGAAAAGACAATTCCAGACGAATTCGGTTGGAGTTGGCGACGGTTCCAGAAGGGATTTGAGTGGTGTAAATCGTTCAGCGTTGACACTTTTCAGCTCAAGACCAAATTCGTACACTTGAGGCAGGAGGGGTGGAAGATGGCCTCGAACGCACTCCGGTCGCTACCCGGACATCCTGGCAACGCGCAATCTCACGTCATTCTATTGTCTCGGCATGGAGGGACTGTATCGCGTCATACAATACCTGCTGTCTGGCTCTTCTTGTTTTGCCTGCTGCTTCTCGGGTGTGGTGGTTGTGGGAAGGGTTTGGCTCCACGCGATCCAAACGATCCCGAAAAGGAAAGGAAAGAAGAGGAAAAAAAAGAAGATTTCGAGATCAATCGCCCTACGATCCAACCTTCTGACGGCACCTCAAAGATTTATCATGTCAAGCCTGGCCATTGGACGAGCGTCGTCCAGACCATGAAGGCCAACAACGATGATTTTCATGGTGAAATTGATTCGTTTCCTACCGATCAACGAAATACTGCGTTGCCCATTGATCGCACGGCCTATCGCATGTTATCGACACGACCTGCGGCCATGCCTAAAGGGCAAACCAAACATTTCGAACTGTTCTATTATGTCCCGGGCCAATCTAACCGAAATCCGTTTTTGCACAGTTCGTTGAGGCGTCGTCACGGCGGTGGTATTGTGCAAGCCAATACCGAACTGGCCTCGTTAATGAAACCACACCAGTTCTTTTTTGTGGTGCTTAGCCGCGTACCCGAGGCTTACGGCTTTTTAAAACAAGCCGATTCTTTACACCCACCGTATGAGTCCTGGGACCAATCAGGGCGTCGAATCTATTACCACGTATTGCTCCCCGAAGTGGACCGGCGTGTTCCCTTGCCGGAGTCAGCTTTGGCCTGGACAAATATTGCTTTCATTCTATGGGATGATGTTGACACCTCGACATTGACGCCGGATCAGGAGCAGGCGATGGTCGATTGGCTGCACTGGGGCGGTCAGTTAATTGTCAGTGGGCCCCGTTCGCTGGATAGTCTTAAGAGCAGTTTCCTGATGCCCTATCTTCCAGCCACCAGTGATGTCACGGTTCGATTGGATGCTGCAGCGATGGCTCCCATCAATGATTATTGGTCGCTGCCTGACGGCAAAGGTGGGAAGTTGTCATGGAACGTGTTGCCGGACAGCTCCCTGGCTGGAATCGAGTTGAAAGAAGTGACACCTGGTAAGTTCATGAAGAATACTGGAGAACTCGTAGTCGAACGGCGTGTGGGACGCGGTCGCTTGGTGGTCACCTCGTTCCCCATCGCTCACCCTCAAATAAACACATGGCGCTGTTTTGATGGATTTATCAATGGATGTTTGTTGAGACATCCTCGGCGGACGTATTCAACAACGGAGTCAGGCGAATGGATGGTGACCTGGTCGGACTTCCCGTCGATGCGTGAAGATCCAGGTTTGCTGAGCAATGTGCGTTATTTCAGCCGGGATGCGGCTACTGGTCATCAATTAGCTTCTAAATCAATCAGCTTCCGGCCCGATCCGGGATATGAGTCACACGAACGTTCAGGGATTGCTGGCTGGAACGATTTCAGCACCGTGTCGAATGCGGCTCGTCAAGCTTTAAAGAAGGCAGCTGGGATCTCGATTCCGGACGCAGGATTTGTGATCCTGATGTTGACGGCCTATCTGGTGTTGTTGGTGCCAGTCAATTGGGGATTGTTTCACGCGATTGGACGTGTGGAATGGGCCTGGATTGCCGCACCGTTGATAGCCATCGGTTACGCAGTGATGATCGTCCGCATGGCGCAACTCGACATTGGTTTCGCGCGCAGTCGAACCGAAATCGCCATGCTGGAATTACATAGCGACTATGAACGTGGACATCTGACCCGGTACACGGCACTATACAGTTCGCTCGCTTCGACTTACGAAGTTGAATTTGATGATGCTGCCGCCTTAGCACAGCCGTTTGCTACCGCCGAAGATTACCGCATGGTAACGGGGCAAAGTTATCGCACGGTTAGATTTCACCGTGGCAGCTCATCGCGGCTGACGGGGTTTCGAGTTGATTCTAATTCAACCGGCATGCTGCATAGTGAATATTTTTTGGATGCGGGTGGTCCTATGCGGCTCAAAAAAGATGACCGTGACCGCTGGGTGGTTACCAATGGCACTGATTTGCAATTACACGGAGTTGGTGTGATCCACCGTCGCCTGGATGGTGGCTTGGAGGCCGATTGGGTCAACGAATTTGAGCCGCAGGTTGCCCGGCGGCTCTCTTTCCGGCAGGTGTCCAAAGACGAGTCCTTGCTTTCGCAATGGGACCAAGATTCGGTGATGCCGTTCCAATCCGAGGAAGAAATGAGTTTGCGACCATTGATCGATGTGGCTCGAAGCCGCAGTCACCTGCGTCCAGGTGACATGCGTTTGATCGGCTGGACCGATGGCGAGTTGCCGGGCATGACGATTCAGCCCCAATCCTCGCAGTCCGTGCTGCGGACATTGGTCGTTGTTCATCTGAAACAGGGCCCACTTCCCGATCCCAAGCCGGACCGTAACGTGCGCCCCCAAGTCTCCTCTTTGATCGAAGAAGAGTTTTCCGGCGATAAGGATGAGGAGCTACCGGAAGGGAAATCTTTTTAACCATGATTGAATTGATCGATTTCGGCAAAGATTACGGTGATTTTACCGCCGTACAACAACTGAACTTAAAGATACCCGCTGGTGAAATGTTCGGTTTCATCGGACCTAATGGTGCCGGAAAAAGTACCACGATTCGCTTCCTTACGACGTTGCTGAAAGCGAGCCGTGGCGAAGGAATGGTGAATGGGCACAGTGTGACGCGTGATCCTATGGGTGTCCGGCAAAGCGTGGGATACATGCCCGACAATTTTGGGGTCTACGACGGAATGAAAGTGTGGGAATTTCTCGATTTCTTTGCCGTTGCCTATCGTATTCCTCGCCGGCAGCGCAAACAGGTGATCGCGGACGTCCTTGAGTTGCTGGATTTGGCTCATAAGCGTGATGACTATGTCAATGGTCTGTCGCGCGGGATGAAACAGCGACTATGTCTGGCAAAGACATTGGTCCATGATCCGCCCGTTTTAATCTTGGACGAACCGGCCAGCGGATTGGATCCAAGGGCGCGGCTGGAAGTAAAAGCATTGCTGAAAGAGCTGCGGAAGATGGGAAAAACAATTCTTATCTCCAGTCATATTCTTACCGAACTAGCGGATTGTTGCACCTCCATTGGCATTATCGAACGAGGCCAGTTGTTGATGCATGGTCCGATCGAAGAAGTCTATCGTCGTATTCGAGGCAATCGGGTCGTGGAGGTTCGGTTTACTTCCAACATGGATGTTGGGCTGTCGGTGCTACGCAGCAACCCGCAAACGCGAGATGTGGTCGTCGAAGACCACTTAGCGACGGTTGAACTGGAGTCGGATGACCAAGGAGTTGCCAAACTGTTGGATGAGCTGGTTGCCAATAAAGTTGGTCTGAGGAGTTTTGGTGAGAAAGAGCCAACTCTGGAAGATGTTTTCATGATGGTGACCAAGGGTTTGGTTACCTAGCGATGTTTTAGGGGTAGGGCACGAGCTTCCTGGTTTAACTCGAAAGGACCCCGCAGGGCGTACGTCCTGCCGCTATAAAAGTACTCAACGAGACCGTCTCTTGAGAAATCAATCGCCGTCGAGCATGCGTCCCAAGCCGCCCAAGATGGAACCTTTGTCGCGATCATTTTCTCCGATGGAAGGAGCGTTAGCGATTATCCGATCCGCCAGCTGACTGAATGGCATACTTTGTAACCAGACGGTTCCCGAACGTTACTTGAGCGTATCTCTCAACTTGACATCTCTCTCAAGGGTGCAGCCGGCGGGTGGAAGCTCGCAGGTTCAGAGAGCGATTCAACATGACCCTACTACAGGCTACTCTGCCAATATGCTACGCTGCTCTGTTGGTTTGAGCGTCAACTAAGCTCGCAAGTGTGTATGATTTTTTGCGGAGTATTGCCGACATGAGTGCTGATAGTAAATTGACTGACCTGAATTTAGAGTTACCTCCGGCTCCGAAACCAGCAGGAGTCTATAAACCACTGGTGATCTCCGGTGACATGGTTTATGTCTCTGGTCACGGACCATTGCAGTCGAATGGTAGCCTGATTTCTGGGCGCGTGGGTGATGAAGTGAACCAGCAAGCCGGATACGATGCAGCGAGGCAAACCGGGCTGGCCATTTTGGCCACACTTAAGGCAAACCTGGGCAGCCTTGACCGAATCCGTCGCGTTGTCAAGGTTTTGGGGATGGTCAATTGTACTCCTGATTTTGGCGAGCATCCGTCCGTGATCAATGGTTGTAGTGAGCTTTTTGGAGAGGTGTTCGGCGAAGATCGAGGAATTGGTGCTCGCAGTGCCGTCGGTATGGGGTCTTTGCCTGGCAACATTACCGTCGAAATTGAAGCTATTTTCGAGCTGGAAACGGGCCAATAGCTTGCTGTTGCTCACGGGCGACCAGTGTTGAATTATAATGGTAATCTGATCAGGTTGCTCTGGTCGCTGCCTTGGTCAGATTGACTTCACGCATGATACTCATTTTTGAAGGCTGCACATGTCGGAAAAAGCTCCTTGGATAACCTATCGTCCTGAACTCAAAGTCCTCGACTGCACGATTCGTGATGGAGGACTCATCAACAGTCATCAATTTACCGACGAGGTCGTGCGAGCCGTTTATGATGCTTGTATTTTGGCGGGCATTGACTACATGGAGATCGGTTATAAGAATTCCGTGCGAACATTTCCCAAGGTCGATTTCGGAGATTGGCGCCATTGTGATGAGGAAGATATGCGTCGCGTGGTGGGGGACCACGACGCGAAACAGACGGGATTGAAGTTGTCTGCTATGGCCGACGCTGGCAAAAGTGATTGGCAAACAAAGATCGGCCCGTGTGACCAGAGTGTGTTGGATATGATTCGCGTCGCGTTCTACGCGCATCAAGTATCCGAAGCAGTTGAAATGTTGCACCATTGTCATGAGATGGGATATGAGACGATGGCTAATTTGATGGCGGTTTCCAATATCAAGGAATCCGAAATCGACACGGTCCTGGAGCAGATCGCACCATCACCTGCCGGTACCATGGTCATTGTCGATAGTTTTGGATACCTATACCGTGAACAAATCGGAAGGCTTTACGAGCGTTACAGCGCTGCGATGGAAGGAACCGGCAAGGATATTGGTATCCATGCGCATAATAATTTGCAACTCGCGTTTGCGAACACAATTGAAGCCATCATCTTAGGTGCCAACCGAGCGGACGCGACCATGGCCGGTTTGGGGCGTGGTGCCGGAAATTGTCCTATGGAGTTGCTGCTGGGTTTCCTGAGGAATCCGAAGTTCAAATTGCGCCCCGTGTTGCAGTTGCTGCAACAACACATTGACGGGCTGCGTGAGTCGGTAGAATGGGGGCCGCTGGTTCCCTACAACATCACGGGTCAGTTGAATCTACATCCTCGTGCGGCGATGGAATTTCGTGCCAGTGAAGATAAAGACGACTACGTCAAGTTTTATGACAAATTGATGGCCGATATTTGATTTCGTCTCGCTACGGCTTACTAAATCGGAATAGGTAGAGTGGCTTTGTTAGTTTTTGCCTGTTTTTCTTCTTGCTTGCGAGCAGTTTTGTTGACAGGTTTTTCGTGCGTTGCTAGCTTGAAGACAGTCGTTGAATAGTTCACGTATTAGGACGACCATTCAGGAGGGCTACCATGCAAGATCCACCCTATGAAGCCTCAGGAGGAGTGGCTCACTCCTCCGGCACCGTGAATTTTTAAACGAATCGTTTTACCTCTAGCCAAAACTTTGCTCCTTACCAAAGTTTGATGTTTGCCAGTTTCGTTGTCAGCGCGAAATCACAGATGATCGGTTACCTGCCAGCTCATTGGCTGTGAAGCAGGGCTGTCATTCGGCGAAGGCCAGTCGACACGCGAAACGAAACCAGAGGACGTCGGACTGTTGGAAAATTATGTTGCCCGCTTCGTGAGTACCACTTGCGAAGCGGTTTTTTTGTGCAGTCGTTAAAGATAACTGAAGATCGTTACCGCGACATAGACGCCCAACAATACGAAACCGAACTGCCGTGACAAGCGGTTGTCCTGCGCAGTCCAGATGCCGATGCGGAACACAAAGAGGATTACCAACATGCCGGGGAATTGCAGGCGGAAAAAGTCGGGTTCTGCAAACAGTCCTGTAGGCGTCACCGAGGCCGCGGCACCTGCTACGAACAAGACATTCAAGATGTCGGCTCCGATCACGTTTCCTACAGCCAGTTCACCCTGATTCTTCCACGCAGCGGTCAAAGCGACGATCAATTCTGGTGTTGAGGTTCCAAAAGCGACGATGGTCGCAGCAATAATACCTGGTGGTATCTGCCAGCGATCTGCCAATACGGTTGCTGCTGAAATCAAGAATTGAGAGGCGACCACGACAATCACTACTGCACAGAACAATTGAGCCAGCAGTGGGACGAATCCTTCAGGTGCGTGTTCATCATTCGATGCGGTTTTTTCGCCCAGTGCCTGACGGGCGATTTTGACGGACCAGATCATGTACAGCATCAAGAGCCCCAGGAAAATCCAGCCCACGTACTGTGGGAGTGTTCCGCCACCCTTCACAGGATCAAGAACGGTGTTCAAGGAGAGCCAAGGGATACAGCACAACACTAGCAATATGCCACACGCGAATTGAATCCAACCCTGCCGGTTTACCATCGGGAGATGAAACGCCAAAGGTCGGATGAGGCAGGCCAGTCCTAAAATGAGACCGGTATCACAAATGATCGATCCGACGGCATTGCCCAACGCTAGTTGGCTGTCGCCTTGTACGGCTGCCAAAACAGACACGGCTGCCTCTGGTGCTGTCGTCCCTAGACTGACGGCGGTTGCTCCGACGACGACTCGTGGGACACCTGATCGCAGAGACAGTTCCACCGCGTCTTCGACTAACCAATCTGCTCCTTTTCCCAAAGCAATGATGGCGCACACCATAATGAGAAGGAGCACCAGACTGTGATGCTGTTCCATGATGGTTGCCAGCCATTTGTGTGGGTCGAACCCGTCATGTTTCTCTGGTTGGTGCTGGTCGATCGCACCGTCCGTCTCTTGGTCTCCTGCTTGTTCCTGGTTTGTCTGATTTTGCTGAGTGTGTCCTTCGGAAACGTCCTGTGGCTGTGACACCCACATAGTGAACGTGGCGAGGAACGCGATGATCAGAATCGTATAGAGCAGGCGTTTCATCATGAGATTCGTGATGTCAGGACTTTGAAGCCAACATGGTTACCATTTCAACATGGCCAAAAATCCAGGAACAAAAAATGGAGGAACAGAAAATCGAGGAACATAGGATAGGGCACTCTGGCAAATCCAAGGAAATCGTCAGAGGTGAAGGGTATCGCTTGGCCCTTGATATCCGTAGGCAGTGCCGGTAGGAAGGACAAGCTTACGCAATTCGAGACTGGATCATGACCGATACTCAGAAAGGCGCCTACCCCGTATTTTTCCTGTTGGGACATAACTCAATCCCAATCTTTGCTTTTGCGGTTTGTCAGGTGAACATGTCCAATGACTTGGTGTTTCCTGAAAGAAGACACAGCGGTACCGAGAAGGTTTCGCTTGCAGATTTCACCTTGGTCGGATCTAGGTCACGCGAGTTGTTGGCAGAACATCGCAAATGCTTTGATTGGGAAATGAACACTATGCTCAAATCACAAGTCACAAAAAAACCAAAGTTTCAGCCTGCAATCTCATAGAACATCCAGGCTGGCAAGCGTCAAAAGTAAGGCGTTGGCCGCAAGAGAGAATCCATGGAAGACGCCGTGTTGCACTGGAGCGTTCGACTGGCAGTGTTTTGCTACGGTGCACGGGTGTGGACAGAGATGAGCATGATTCATCACGATCAGTCGGCGAGTTTGGTTCGCCGTGCACGGCTTTG
>MDTE01124703.1_pt1 | contig 11056 bp, 7 predicted proteins | sample 811231 | NCBI WGS metagenome assembly MDTE01 (sample SAMN05326651, study PRJNA326480) | marine metagenome | isolation source: seawater | place: Indian Ocean: Red Sea | collected 2010 | reverse complement strand
CAATTATGCTCTGGAAGCTACGACAGAAATTTCATCTTCTATACAACAGTCTCTTGATGGTTGTGAGTCATTATTAGCGGCCATGGAAGAAATAAACACAACCGGGGTGGAAGTAGGAGCTGCAGCAGATCAAAGCTCAAGTGTTACCATAAAATTGAGAGATTCGGCTTCATCTGCAAAGTCAGAAGCCGATGAATCTAAGGCCATTGTGGACGCAAATCAAGATAAAATGCAGACAACAACTGATAAGGTCACTGGCCTTATTGCTGGAATAAATAAGTCCGTGGAAACAAACAAAAATACAGTAATAAATGTCAATCAATTTAAAAAAGATGCTGATGAAGCAAAGGAACTCATTGAGGGAATTGTTGACATTTCTGAGCAAATTAATCTTATAGCTTTAAATGCAGCCATAGAAGCGTCCAAAGCAAAGGAGCACGGAAAAGGTTTCGCTATTGTCGCAGAGGAAGTAAGAAAGCTCGCTAGAAAAACAGAAAACAACGCAAAAGATGCTCAGCAAATACTTTTGGAAGTGGCGAGCTCTTTGAATAACATTATACAAGACTCCGAGGAAATGACGACTTCTCTTAATGAAAGAGCAGAAGATGCGAAGAAAACAACAAATAACTTAGAGGCCATCAGGCTTCTTTTTATTGAGGCCGGAGATGATTCAGAAACAATGGCAAAAACATTTGAGTCCATTACAGATGCTTTGTTTAGCATTGAAGAGGGAACAAATGAAGTGAATGTAAAGGCCCAAGAGCTCAATAGTGCTATCCAGGAAACGGTATCGGCCCTTCAGGAACAAACGGAAACAATAAACTCAATGAAAGAAACGACAAAGTATTTAACGAGCGTCAGTGGCGATAAAGGCGGAGATAAAGAAAATTATCTTTCTGCCACTCAGGAGTTCGGGTCTACAGTGCAAGAAACCTTAAATACTGCAGAGGAAATATCAAATGCGATAGACCTTATAAATGATGCGGGACAAGCTCAGTTAAAGTTATCACAAGGAAGTCTTGGTAAGACAAATGATGTTGAAAAGGAAAGTCGGCCAGTCGGTGAGCTTGCTAAGACCGGTAAAGAAAAGTTTGAGACCCTTCAAGATAAAATAAGGGCCGCGGTTGAAGAATTAAATGTTGTTATCCAAGGTGTAAGAGAAGGTGTTTCAAATAATAATAAGCAAAAAGAAAATATTTTAAAAATGAGACAGGAAATAAAAAAAATAAATAAAGTTATGGGGCAAATTGAAAATGTGAATATTTTAACTAAAATTTTATCTGTGAATGGTGGAATAGAGGCCGCAAGGGCTGGAGAGTATGGAAAAGGTTTTACTGTGGTGAGTGAAGACTGTCAGGTGTTAACAGAAGAAACAGATAACACGATAAACCAAATAACAAACAAATTAGAAGTGATAGATGTTTCGTTAGATGCTGTGGCCAAGGATTTTGAGATCACGGGTAATGAAGCTGCCGTTGAGGTTCAAAGTGTGGATGAAGTGGTTTCAGAGCTTGCCCAAATCGAAGGAAGCTGCCAGGAAGTTTACAAGGGGTTGGAATCCATAGAAAATGCTGCCAATATTCTTCAAAATGATATTCTTGTTGCGAAAGATGGGATTGAAAAGATTCAAAATTCATCACAGGCAATTGGTGATGCTTGTCAGGATGCCAGAAGCAATTCTATTGAGCAATCAACAGCACTTGAACAGATCAATGTATCAAATCAGTGGCTTGTAGATAAATTAGTTGAAAACAAAGCATCATAAAGAGATTTTAAATGGAAGAAGAGAAAAATAAGCAGCTTTTTTGCTTTCAAATTGACGAAAATGAATATGCCTTTTTTATTGAAAGCGTAAATGAAATTTTAAATAATTTTAAAATAACACCCGTTCCGCAAACAAATGAGGAAATAGAAGGAGTTATTAATTGGAGGGGAGAGGTCATCCCACTTCTCAATCTTGGGAAACTTCTCAACAAGGAGACTTCTTCAAAAGAAGACAAGAAAATTGTTATCATTGTTCAGGCAAAAAATGAAATTATTGGTTTTTTAACAGATAAAATTAAAAATATTAGAGAAGTCAGTCCTGATGACATATTAGATCCCCCTCATCTTATAAAAGGAGATAGAGACGTTCTTAAAGGTGTCATTAAAAGTGAAAATGATAAAATAGTCCATCTACTTAATGAAGAAGAACTTATCGATTTCAAAAAAGATTTTCTTCATTCCACAGATGATCAAAATGCTAGTATCGTTAAAAAAGTATTAAATGAAAGTGAGGATTTAAAAGAGGTTGAAGAGAAGGAAGCTGGTCATTTGATATTTCAACTTGAATCTCAATTTTATGCTTTTTCTGTAGATGATTTAGAAAAAATATCTGCTTCCAATACAGTAGAAAGCCAATGGTCAGATGAAAATGAATTTTTGCAAGGAACAACAAGGTTTGATGATGAAATAGTTCCTTTGCTTAATTTTAAAAAGTTCCTAGGAGTCACAAAAAAAAGTGAGCAGGAAAAAAATATTTTGTTTTTGAAAGAGGGGGGGGAAAGTATTGGCCTTCCCATAGATGAAATAAAAGAAATAGCTTATTTAAAGAAGGACAGCTTTTCATCAACTCAAAATCAAATCTTACTTTCTCAACAAAAAAATGTTGAGAAAATTGCAAATTATAAAGATCAAGATAAAGAAAGACATATTTTTATCTTAAATAAAGAGTCTCTTTTTAAAAACATTTATTCTGATGTTGAAAACAAAATTTCCAAAGGCCAATCTGATTCAGAAAAGGAAAATGTTGACTCTAGTAAAGGTGAAGAGATGGAAGTATTAATTTTTAAATCAAGTAAAAATACTTTGGGTGTATTTTTAGATAATATAGAAGAAATCCTTGTGCCGGATAATATAACACCGATGCCAAAGACTCTTTATTTTATCGAAGGGATTATTAGTAATCGGGGAAAAATAATACCTGTGATTAATGTTAATAAAAGATTGAAAACCGATGAAGGAACAAATGAATCAAAAGACGGTCGAATAATAATTGCTAAATTAGCAGAAGGCCTTCAGGGAATTCTTGTTAATAATATAGAGGGCATTGTAAAAATATCGGAGGATGATCTAAAAGAAGTTCCAGACATTATGGAAAAGTTGGAGAAAAAGTATATATCAAAAATAATCAAATTAAAGGACAATGAAGAAAATATTTTTCTCATTGATTTAAATGAATTTCTCAATTTTGAAATGGATATTGAGAAAAAAGTATCATGAATAGCAAAGAAGAAAAAATAAAAGTTTTACTAATTGATGATTCTGTTATCGTTTTAAACTCTCTCTTAAAAATTTTGGAAAAGGATGAACAAATCGAAATCGTTGGAATGGCGAAAGATGGTGAGGAGGGTGTTTTAAAGGCAATCGAGCTTAACCCTGATGTAATAACCCTTGATATTAATATGCCAAAAATGGATGGTCGTTTTTGTCTCCAGCATATTATGGAAAAGTGCCCTACGCCTTGTATTATTTTAAGTAAAGCAACCCAACTTGGGGCCCTGGAGTCGTTGGAGCTTTTGGAGTTGGGGGCAGTAGATTTTATTGGAAAGCCTTCAAGAAAGGAAATCGATAGAAATATCTCCTTAGTGGCCAACATAATAATAAAAAAAATAAAACAAGCGAAAAGTATAGAGCTGAAAAAACTTTTAAAACAAACAAATCATGACCATGTGGAAGTAGAGAAAAAGGATTTTCCCTATGAAAAGGATGAATATGAGGGGATAGTTACAATAGGATCTTCAACTGGAGGCCCTCAAACTTTGTCTAATATGATTTCCCATTTTCCAGAAAACTTTCCTTATCCGATTATTATAGCTCAACATATTCCAGAGAACTTTTCAAAGGCACTGGCCGAAAGGTTAAATAGACTATCTCACCTTCATGTTAAGGAAGCAGAAAACCGTGAAATTATAAAAAAGGGGACCGTTTATGTCTCTCCAGGTGGTAAAAATATATTAATAAAAAAAGTGAACAATGATTTTATTATAAAAATTGTTTCGAGCAAGGATGATTTGAATCTTCCAAATATAGATAAGCTATTTATGTCCGCATCTGAATGTTTTGGGAAAAATTCTGTCGGTATTATACTTACAGGAATGGGAGATGATGGATCTAATGGACTAAAATTAATAAAAGATTCCGGAGGAGTTACATTGGCCCAGAATCCAAATGAAGCCGTTATTGGAGGGATGCCTTCGGCCGCGAAAAAAAAAGTACCAAATTGTTTTGTTATGGACTCTGAAAAAATAATACCCTTTCTTATTAGCTTTATTGAGGGATAATTGTGGATAAAAATGATTTAAGAAGTGAAATTATTAAAAAGCTTAAATCTGAGGATGTCGTTGATAAAATGTATGGAATTGAGGATGTAAGAGAACTTTATCCTCTCGATCCTCCTGATGATGAGATTTTAAGTAGTCTGATTTTTTATTTAAAGAGTGATGAGGTAATACTTCAAGAAACCGCGAGTAGGGTTTTAGGTCATTACCCTTTTTCAAAAGTGGCCAAAATGTTAGTTCCTTTTCTTAACGACCCTTCTATTGAGTTGAGGAATGCTGTTAATTTGATATTCCACAATTTCGGTAATAATAAAGAGGTTTTTGATATCCTTATACCACTTTTGAAAAATGAAGATGAAGATACTGTTATTTTTGTTTTAGATATTTTAATTCAAGTCGCAGATGAATTTTGTTTTGAAAGTGTAACAGAGACGATTAACCACAGAAATGAGAATGTCGTTTTAAAAGCATACGAAGTGATAGGCTCTATTGGTGGAAAAAAATCGGAGTCGTTTTTATTAGATCAGCTAAAGAATAATAAATTAGATACAGTTCAGAAAGGAACCATAATTTTACAATTAAGTAAATTTAATAACTCTGAGTTGGAAAATCTTATTATAAATTTTGAAAAGGAAGATGAAACACTTCTTTCACTAAAATGCAAATCAATTGGTGAGTTTGGATCAAAGGAATCTACAGCCTTCCTATTGGGTTTGTTAAAAACACATCAAAAGAAAGATTTTCTTTTGAGCTCTATTTTATCAGCTTTGGCCAAGATTTCTGTTAGAAATAAAAAGGATTTTGAGAGTTGGATCAGTGAAGATTTCGATTTAACAATTTACCTAAATAGTGGGAAACCAAAAGTTCAAAAACACGCAATTACTATTCTTGGTGTCCTTAAAGGAAAAGATTATATCGATACGCTGATTTCCTTTTTGAAAGAAGATAATAAGACTTTAAAAGAAAATGCTTTGGATGCACTCGCAGATGATGATTCTAATAAGGCCAAAAGTATTATTCGACTTATGCAATATGATTCTAATCAAGAGGTCGCTATGAAGGCGAGATTAATAATTCAAACCAAAACATTGGAATCTGAATGATTGAAAGTGTTGACAATGTGATTAATTATTTAAGCAAGATAACCGGGTGGAATTTAACAAAGCTTCACTATGATCGAGCAAAGAAGGTTATTAATGGTAGGTTGAAGGATAGAAAGATTTCTGCAAAGGATTATGAATCTATAATCACGATAGAAAAAAATCAAGAAGAAGTAACCTTTTTGATTAATCATATTTCTATCAATCAAACTTACTTTTTTAGGGATTATGAACAGCTACAATCTTTTTCAGATGAAATTTTACCTCCTTATATCCTTGAAAAGGAAAAAAGAAATGACTACAACTTGAAGGTTTTATCTGTTGCCTGTTCTACAGGGGATGAACCTTATTCATTAGCGATTATTCTAAAGGAACTTCTTGATTTGAATCAGTGGAATGTTGAGATAAAAACTTTTGATATTAATTCCCATGTTTTAGAAGTGGCCGAGTTTGGCCAATACAAAGAATATAATATTAAAGACGTTCCGTTTGAATATAAAATGAAATATTTCTATTTTAATGGCAATTTCTACGAGCTGGAAGAAGATATAAAAAAAATGTGCACTTTCTCTCAGGGTAATGTGATAAATAAAAGTTTTATGAGAACATTCAGAAATTATGATTTCATTTTTTGTAGAAATATTTTATTTTACCTTACCAAAGAAAAACAAGTTGAAACAATCGCCCAGTTTTATGGGAATCTCAGGAAGGGGGGGTTCCTTTATTTAGGTCATGCAGAACATTTAGGAAAAGTAAGCAAGGCCTTCGATATTGTAAAAAGTTCAAAGAGATTTCAATACAAAAAAAGTTAAAAGAGAGAATTAAAATGGCAAAGAAAATTCTTTTGATAGACGATTCAGAAATGGTCCTTCAAATCTTGGGTGCTATGATTGAAGATGTTGGTTATGAACTTGAGACAGCTTCCGATGGCATGCAAGGGCTAGAGGAATTGGGTGAGAATGATTATGATTGTCTTATTACGGACCTTAATATGCCAGTTATGGATGGTTATACTTTTATTAAAAAGGTTCGTGAAATGGAGAAGTATTCTGATACTCCAATAATTATTGTGACGACAGAAAAAGAAGCAAGTGACAAAGAAAGAGGATTTGAAGTAGGGGCCGATATTTATTTGGTTAAACCTGTTCAAAAAGAAGAGCTTCAAGAAAAATTAAAAATGCTTTTGGACGAAAGTTAATTATGGCAAAGTTTAAACCTTTAAGCGATCAAGAATTAAAGGCCCAATTTATAAAAGAGGTCAGGGAACATCTTGTCGATATAGAGTCGTCTCTTTTGTCTTTGGAAAAAAAATTTGATCACGAGGAGAGAAAAAAAGATATTATTTCTCATATGTTCAGATCTTTTCATGGAATTAAGGGTGTAAGTGATATTGTTGGTATTGAAATATTTAGAAATATTTCCCACGAAATCGAAACCTTTTTAGATGATGTCAGGTCAAAAAATGCAGTTAATATTAATAAAAATAATATAAAAAGTTTAACAAATACTTTTATAAAGGCCCATGACTTCTTACTTAACCTTTTAATGAAGTATAAAGATAATGAAAGTTTTGGCCAGGCCGATGAAGAAAATGCTGATGAAATTATCAAGGCCATTCGATCTTATGAATCTGATATCCCCGAAGAAGATGAGAGTAAAGCTGAGGAACCGGAAACTAAAACATCTTCATTTGCCAATATCGTATTAGAGCATATTGAGGCGATTAAGACCGGCATAAAAATTATTCTTAATTTAAAAGGTGGGAAATCTCGTGAGACTGGCCTAAAGAGAACGAAACGATCTTTAAAGTTTCTTATGAAGTCGGCCAAATTCGTTAATTCCTCCAAGGTGATTAGTTTTTCTGAAGATCTAGAACATATATTAAAAAAAATCGAACAATCATCAGATGAAGAAATGACCGAAATCGTTCGAACTTTTCTTAAAAAGATTAATGAATTAGAAGAATATATCAATCATTCTAATGATGAAAATAATGTTATTGAGGAGAAGACATTTAGTCAAAAGGAGACTCAACAATTAGAAATTAATGAAAATATAAATATCAAAATTTCTGATGTAGACAAAATTATGTCTGATATTTCAGACCTCATTATTTTAAAAAATACCTTGGGCCATGAGCTAGATATTCAAAATAGAAGCTCAAACCAGACTAAAATATTTAATTCCTTTAATAAAGTAACACAATCCCTTCAAGAAAAGGTTTTAGATGTTCGTATGGTTCCAGTTTCTAGGTTATTTGGAAGAGTACCAAGAATTTTGAGAGATATCTGTAAAGAGTTGGATAAAGAAGTCAACTTGGAAATTTTGGGTGAAACAACAAAATTGGACTGTAATGTTATAGATCACCTCCTTGATCCTCTGGTTCACCTTATTAGAAATGCAGTTGACCATGGAATAGAAAAATCAAAAGAACGTATTAAACTTAATAAACCTAAGGCCGGCAATTTAACTTTAAGGGCCTATCAAAGATATAATAATATTTTAATAGACGTTTATGACGATGGAGCAGGATTAAATATTGAAAAAATCAAAGAGAAGGCCCTCGCTACTCAATTAGTAACCAAAGATACTTTGGAAGGGAAGAGTGAAAACGATATTATTCAATTTATTTTCGATGCGGGATTTAGTACAAAATTGGAAGCAAGTAAAATATCTGGAAGAGGAGTTGGCCTAGATATTGTTAAAGAAAAAGTCACTAAGTTGGGAGGGAGCATTAAAGTCAATACAGAAAAAGGAAACGGAACCAATTTCAGTATCTCTGTTCCTTTGACCATGGTGATGAACTCACTCGTTATTGTTAAATCTGATCAACAGCTCTATGCCTTGCCCAGGGAAAGAATTATTGAAAATATTCAATATCGGCCGTATGAAAATAATATGTTTAGCTTTCGTGAAGAAGTTCTTCCTTTACTCTTTTTAGATAAAATTTATGAGAGCTCAGAAAATAAAGAGGATAATAATCAGAGTATATGTATTCTGGATTCAGAAAGAGGGAAGTTCGGTCTTGCTGTTGATAATATTTATGATACTGGTGAATTTATGATAAAGCCCCTACCAAGTATTTTTAGTAATTTGAAGACATTTTCTGGTATTACTATTTTGGGAGATGGAAATATTGTTTTTATCTTGGAAATAGACAATTTGATTGGCCAAAATCAACTCATGTAAACCCTTTTAATTGGTTTTTCCGACTAAAATCCTAAAGTAAATTTCGTAATATTCCGAAAAGTTATTTAGGATCTTTTCTCAAGGGAAAGGAATGAGCTTTTTTGACTGGGACTTTTCACCTCCAAAATCTGAACCTTTAGGTGACCGTGATGTCTCTTTTTCCGGAGATCATCTAAAAGGAAAAAAAATAGCTCTTATCGTAAGTGGTGGAATTGCCGCCATGAAGTCCCCTTTAATTGCAAGGGCCTTAAGAAAAGAGGGCGCTGAAGTAACGGCCTTTCTTTCAGAAGAAGGCAAACGCTATGTAGGGCCTGATGCTCTTGCATGGAGTACAAAAAAGGACATTATTACGAGCTTAACTCATTCAGCAGAACATTTAAGTGATGATGTTCGGTTTGATGCTTACCTTGTGGCCCCAGCTACTTATAATATCATTAATAAAATGGCCCATGGAATTGCAGATACGCCTTCTTCAACTGTTCTTGCTTCCGCTTTGGGTAGAATGGAAAAAAAAGAAACCAAGATTATTGTTTGTCCGACTATGCATGGAAGTATGCATAATTCTGTTTTAATTGAATCTTGTAAAAAATTAAAGAGTCTTGGTGTCCAATTTATGGCGCCGAGGGATGATTACGGCAAGCATAATATTCCTGAAGAAGAGGTTATTGTGACATACCTTTGTAGGTCTTTAAGTCAATCCTCTTTAAAAAATAAAAATATACTTGTAACAGGTGGACCTACTCCTGTTGCAATAGATGGTATTAGACGTTTAACAAATCATTTCACTGGTGCCCTTGGTGGTATTATCGCGAGAGAACTCACTTTAAGAGGGGCCGATGCCTTTTTGATTAATGGAGCAGGAAAATATACTCCTCCCTATTGGATTCCTCATAAAACAATAAAAACATTTGAAGAGTACAGAGACCTTATAGATAAGTGCCTTTCTGAAAAAAATTTTACAGCAGGTATTTTCTCTTCAAGTGTGGCCGATTATGCCCCTGTAGATTTAAAAGAGGGAAAAATGCCAAGTGGGAAAAAGAAACTTCTTTTGGAGCTTAAACCTACAGAAAAAATAATCGAAAAAGTAAGAAAGTCTCACAAAGACCTTCTTATGGTAACCTTTAAATATGAAGAAAATATCTCCAAAGAGGACCTTCTTAAAAAAGCGGGGAACCGTCTTAAAGATTACCCCCTTATAATTGCCAATAGAAAGGAAGATTTTATTAATGGAGAGCAGGTGGCCTGGATTATGACTTCTAAACAGGAACCTAAAAGAGTTCAAGGAAAAGAAGAAATCGCGAAGGCAATCATAGATTCATTAGAGTTATTGGTCGAAAAAAGGTAGCTTTATAATAAAGGTTGTACCTTGATCGATTTCAGATTTAATAGAGATTTCTCCGCCCAATTTTTTAACCTCGTCTTCTATCGCATCCATACCGACTCCCCTTCCTGAAAGTTCAGTAACTTCCTCTTTAGTGGAAAGCCCTGGCAAAAAAATCATATTGAGAACTTCAGTATCATTAATATTTTTTAATTCTTCTTTTGTTTTTAGTCCTTTTTCCAAAACCTTTTGTTTTATAATTTTTGGGTTAATGCCTGCGCCATCATCAGATAAATTAATTAAAATCATTTCACCCTGATTTTTAAAATTAAGACTAATGGTGCCTTTTGGCGGTTTGTTTTTGTTGACCCTTTCATCTTCTGACTCGATACCATGATCAACCATATTTCTAAAAAGATGTATTGAGGTAATGATAAAACTTGAGTATTTATTCGTGTCGACTCTTATTTCGTCTCCCTCCAATTTAAACTCTATTAATTTACCTTGTTTTCCTGCAAGCTCATTAATGAGATAAGAATACCTTTCAAATTTCTTTTTTAAGTCGCTTAGAAGATAGTTTTCTTTTAGGTAAGAAAAGAGGTTGTCGAGAGAGGAAAATTCATCTTTTTTATCCATTAGAGTTGTTATTTTAACGGCATTTCCCTCATCGACCATAAATTTTTTAGCGGCTTCAATAATTAACTTATTTTTTTCCACAAAATATTTAAGGATATCTTCTAATTTAGAAACCTTAGCATCTAATTCTTCTATTCCAGATTTTTCTATTGTTGTTTCTATTTCATTTATAAAGTTAGTTAATTTTTTTGCACCAAACCGACCATAACGTGCTTTTAGAGTATGGAATTTTCTAAAAAGTTCTCCTAAGTCCATATCACGGATTGTAGGGTAGACTTCTATTAACTCGTAAGTATCTTGAAGTGTGTCGGTAAATTCGACGGGGTTTTCAAGGCAGGTTGTAATAAAATTTGCATTTTGTTGGTCGAGGTCGTGGAGCTTTTCAAGAATAATTTCTTGAGTCCTATCAGAGGCAATCAAGATCATTTTATCAACCTTTTTATTTTCTTCTTGGTATATGGGTTTGAACTCTAATTCAATAAATTTATTTT
>MDTE01112445.1_pt1 | contig 11056 bp, 10 predicted proteins | sample 811231 | NCBI WGS metagenome assembly MDTE01 (sample SAMN05326651, study PRJNA326480) | marine metagenome | isolation source: seawater | place: Indian Ocean: Red Sea | collected 2010 | reverse complement strand
CAGCAGCAACCTTCATTTCTTCATTTATAGTTTTAGATCTAACATCTAAAGCACCTCTAAAGATATAAGGAAATCCAATTAAATTATTTACCTGATTAGGATAATCAGATCTCCCAGTTGCTACAATTGCATCGTCTCTAACTTCATTAATTTCTTCCGGGGTAATTTCTGGGTCAGGGTTTGCACAAGCAAATATAATTGGATTTTTTGCCATTGATTTAACCATTTCTTTTTTTAAAGCTCCTTTTGCTGATAATCCTAAAAATACATCTGCACCATTAATTGCATCTTTGAGAGTTCTTAGCTTCGTGTCTACTGCATATCTTAATTTCCACTTATCTATTCTGTCAGTTCTTCCTTTATAAATTACACCTTTTCTATCAAGCATAATTATATTTTTAGAAGGTACTCCTGATTTTATAAATAATTCTGTACAAGCTTGGGCTGAAGCACCTGCTCCATTAACAACAACTTTAATTTTTTTTATTGATTTATTACTAATATCTAGTGCATTTATTAATGCAGCAGTAGTTATTATTGCAGTTCCATGCTGGTCATCATGAAACACTGGAATATCTAAAATTTCTTTTAATTTTTGTTCAATTACAAAACAATCAGGAGCTGCTATATCTTCTAGATTAATTCCTCCAAAAGTGGGTGCAAAATTTTTAATTGATCTTATGATTTCATCAGTATCTGAACAATCTATTTCTAAATCTATAGAATCAATATCGGCAAATCGTTTAAATAATACTGCCTTTCCTTCCATTACGGGTTTAGAGGCAAGTGCACCTAAATTTCCCATTCCTAAGATTGCTGAACCATTACTTATAACAGCAACCAAATTTCCTTTACTAGTATAATCATATGCTGCCTCTGGATTTTCTCCAATCATTTTAACTGGTGCTGCAACACCTGGTGAGTAAGCTAATGCAAGATCTCTTTTGGTTGTCATATTTTTTGATGGAATAATCTCAATCTTGCCAGGTTTTTTATATTTATGAAAATCTAAAGCTTCTTTATCTGTGTAATGATCAATCTTTGTTTTTTTCATTTCTGATAATAATAAGTGTACAATTAGGGTAAAATTAAGACTAATATGATTTATGAACTTACTTAAGTCAACAGGCACGTTTAGTTTTTATACTATCATTAGTAGGTTGCTGGGTTATTTAAGAGATATACTTATTGCTATTTTTCTTGGAACAGGACTATTAGCAGACGCTTTCTTTGTTGCTTTTAGAATACCAAATACTTTTAGAAGATTATTTTCTGAAGGTACCTTTAATGCTGCATTTGTTCCAAGTTATACATCTGAAATGGTTAAAGGTAAAAAAAAATCAAACAAGTTTGCTAATGATATTTTTAATTTTTTATTTTTAAGTTTATTAATTTTAACATTGGTTGTTCAAATCTTTATGCCTGCATTTGTCTCAATAATTGCTCCTGGATTTATTGGAGATATAGAAAAAATGGAAATTGCAATTAATTTAACTCGTATAACTTTTCCATTTTTATTTTTTATTTGTTTGGCATCTTTTTTTTCAGCGATCTTAAATTCACACAATAAATTTGGTGCTGCTTCTGCTGCTCCTATAATATTAAATATAATTTTAATTTTAGTATTAATGTTTTCAAGATCATTAAATGATCAGCTGGTATATTATTTGTCCTATGGTGTATCTTTTGCAGGTATTTTACAATTATTATTTTTATATAAATTTGTTACTAAATATTATTCTTTAAAATTTAATTTTAAAATAAAAGTAAATAACAAAGTAAAAATTTTTTTTAAAAAACTTTTACCAAGTATTTTTTCTTCAGGAGTAACTCAAATCAACATCTTAGTTGGAACTATTATCGCTTCATTTCAGGCAAGTGCTGTTTCGTATCTTTATTATGCAGATAGAATTTATCAGATAAATTTAGCTATAGCTGGTGTAGCAATTGGTGTTGTTGTTCTTCCGCAACTTTCGAAACATGTGGAGTCTAAGAAAAAAGAGAAAATTTTATTAATTCAAAATAAAGCTTTAGAGTTAAGTTTGTTTTTAAGTATTCCAGCAACGATTGCTTTAATAATAGGTTCGGAACAAATAATTTCTGCTTTATTTGGTTATGGATCTTTTAATATTACTTCAGTTATCAATTCAGGTTTGGCATTATACTATTTTGCTTTAGGATTACCTGCTTTTGCCTTAATCAAAGTTTTTTCAAGTTTTTTCTTTGCTAATCACGACACTAAAACACCATTTTATATTTCTTTATTTTCTGTAATATTAAATATTTTTATTAGTATCTATTATTTTGTTGAAATTGGTTTTATTATTATACCAATCGCAACATCTATTTCTTCTTGGTTTAATGCTATAGTGTTATTTCTTTTTTTAAAAAATAAAAAATTATTTTATTTCAATGAAATGTTCTTTATTAAATTTATTAAAATAGTTACTGCTTCTACTCTAATGGGTTTATTTTTTAGTTTTTTATTAAACTATTTTCAAAATGAACTTGCATTTAATCAAAATATAAAATCTTTATATTTAATTTTAAGTGTTGTATTGGGCCTATTGTTCTATTTGATTATTTGTTATCTGATCAAAGCTTTTAAAATGAGTGATATTCAATTAAAGTATTAACTTTATGACTAAAAAAATTTTTTCAGGGGTTCAACCTACAGGTAATCTGCATTTAGGTAACTATTTAGGAGCAATTAAAAATTTTGTAGAGCTCAATAATGATAAAGAAAATGAATGCATTTTTTGTGTGGTTGATTTGCATGCAATTACTGTTAAACAAGATCCAAAAGAATTGAGAAGCAACATTAGAGAAACTGTTGCAACTTTTATAGCTAGCGGGATTAATCCAGAAAAAAGTATTATTTTTAATCAATCAAAGGTTTCGGCCCATGCTGAAGCTGCTTGGATATTAAGTTGCGTTGCAAAAATGGGTTGGTTAAATAGAATGACACAATTTAAAGAAAAAGCTGGAAAAGATAAAGAAAAGGCAAGTATTGGCCTATATTCATATCCAGTATTAATGGCAGCAGACATACTTTTATATGATGCCAGTCATGTACCAGTAGGTGAAGATCAAAAACAACATCTTGAGCTTTGTAGAGATATTGCCCAAAAGTTTAATAATGATTTTGAAGCAGAAAATTTTTTTAAAGTTCCTGAGCCACTTATTCAAAAAGAATTTTCAAGAATAATGAGTTTAAAGGATGGAACAAAAAAAATGAGCAAATCAGAGATATCTGATTTAAGCAGAATTAATTTGACCGATGATAAAGATTCTATAATTAATAAAATTAAAAAAGCTAAAACAGATACTTTACCTTTACCATCAAATATTCAAGATTTAGAACAAAGACCAGAAGCAAAAAATCTTTTGAGAATATATTCAAGTTTAAATAATTTAAATTTAGAGCAAACGATTAAAAATTTTGAAGGAAAAAATTTTTCTGAATTTAAAGAAAAATTGTCTCAAGTATTATCTGAAAAATTAGAGCCAATTTCAAAAGAGATAACAAAATTAATGAATGATAAAGATTTTTTAGACAAGATTCTTTCAGATGGTTGTAAAAAAGCTAACGATATTGCATCAGACAAAGTTAAAAAAATGCATGAAATTATAGGTTTTTAATAATTTTTTTTTAATTAGTTCAAATTTGTTAATAATTGACTATATAGTAGATATGTTCATTCAAACTGAAGCAACACCAAATCCTAATTCTTTAAAGTTTATACCAGGGAAAGTTGTATCTAATGGAGGATCATTTGAAATTACAAAAAAAGATAATGTTAAAAATGAACTTTTAAGAAACATTCTTTCAATTAATGGTGTAGAAGGAATTTTTTTAAACAGAGAATTTATTTCGATTAATAAATATGACAAAACTAACTGGGATGAGATTAAGCATATAATTATCTCTTTTATTAATGATTATTATTCATCTGGAAAAGAGTATATTGTTGATAAGGATATAAACGAATTAAACGAAAATCTTAGTGAAATTGAAAAAAAAATTGTTCAAATTCTTGACCAAAAAATAAGACCAGCTGTTGCAAAAGACGGTGGAGATATAAAATTTAAAGAATTTCGTGATGGAATTGTAAAAGTTCAATTACAAGGAAGCTGTTCTGGTTGCCCAAGTTCAACAATGACTTTAAAACAAGGTGTTCAAAATTTATTATGTCATTACATACCCGAAGTTAAAGAAGTAGTTGCTATTTAACATATGAAAAAAAATATTAAAAAAAATAGCGTTAAAATTCTTAAAACAATAGATGAAAATAATCTTGGATCTATAGCACGAGTAATTTTAAGTAGTTTTGTGTTAATTTTATTTTTTTATTCTCTGCCTTTAATCATAAAGTTTACAGATGAAAAATTTTTAAATACTAAAGAATTTAAAAATAATTCAAAAGTAATATTAGCTTATACATTAGATAAAGAAAATAATGAAAATTCAAATGAGATTTATGATGAAAATGATTTATTAGTAGATATTTATAGTTTAAATGAAAAAGAAACAGATACTGTAAGATTAGATGCTTCTACGATTAAACAATTATATGAAGATACTAATTATAAATTAGATGATATACGGAAAAATAAATTAGTAAAACCAATCGCTCTAACTCTCCTACCAACTGAGATTAAAATGATTGAAAATACTAAGAAAAGAAAAGAGCTGTTTATTCAGATAGTCTTACCTTTAATTTTGCAGGAGAATAATAATATAAAGTTAGATAGAGCAAGACTTTTTGGAATAATTAATAAAAGTAATAACACTGATATTGAAAAAAAATGGCTTGATAAAAAATATAAACAATATGGAATACCATCAAGAGATTTATCAATTTTAAAAATTAGGATGGATGAGATTCCAGTTTCTTTGGCTTTAGCTCAAGCTGCTAAAGAGACTGGATGGGGAACTTCAAGATTTGCGCAGGAAGGAAATGCTTTATTTGGTCAATGGACTTGGTCTGGGGAAGGGTTGAAACCTAAAGAGGCTGAAAAAGATGAAGGTCACAAGGTTATGAAATTTAATATTCTCCAAGCTTCTGTAAGAGCCTATCAAAGAAATCTAAACACTCACTCTAGTTATAGAGATTTTAGGTTAGCCAGAGCGCAACTTAGAGATTTGGGTAAGTCTTTAGATAGCATTATTCTCTCAGAACATTTAGATGAATATGCAGAGACTGGCAATCAATATGTAGATGTACTAAAAAAAATTATTACACAAAATAATTTAAAAGATTTTGACGATGCCAAATTGTTACCCTCAAGTATTGAACTTGAAAGTTTAATTTAATTTTCATTTATAACAAATTGTGTTCCAAACCATCTCCACTTTCCATTGTCATTTAATGAGCAATTAATTCTTCCCCTTCTAGGTTTAAATGGTTCTCTAAATTTTATAGTCAAAATATTATTATCAATTTTTGTATTAGATTTTTTCCAAATATCTCCCTCATTAGAAAAACAATTAATATTTTTAATATTTTGTTGATTGAAAAACTCTACTTGAAAATTTGGAGGATTATTTTCTTTATTTAATTTTTTTTCCAAAGGTATTATTTTTTTATATTCAAGTGGGAAAGTATTTATTATTGATTTAAATCTTTCTAATTTTCCATAATTTTCATTAATTGGAAATCGAGGTAGTTCAAACTTTTCCTTGTTTAAATCTATAACTCCAGAATGTTGTCCAAAAGCAAAGTCAAAATTTTTCGATATATAGTTTCTCATAAACTCTGAATACTCACCAAAAGGATAGGAAAAAATGTTAGGGATATAACCAATATTTTTTAAAAATAATTTATTAGCTTTTTCTATGTCTGAAATAAATTCTGAGTTGCTTTTATCAATTAAATATTCATGTGAATGAGAATGATGACCGATAGCAGCAAAATTTTCTTTTTCAATCTCTTTGATTTGATCCCATGTCATATATCCATTTTTCCCAATAGGCTCAGTAGAAACAAATAAAATAAAAGGTATTTTATTTTTTTTCAAAAATGGCCAAGCATTTTCATAGAAAGATATAAATCCATCATCAATAGTTATTAAAATTTTTTTTTGTTTTTTTGGTTTGTCGAAATTTTTAATGAAATTGTTAAGTTCTAAAAATTTATAATTAGAATCTTTTATTAATTTTATGTGTTCGTAAAAAACTTCCATTTGAATATTTGTTGAAGGATACTTGTTTTCATTAAAACGATGATACATAATGGATAAAATACCTTCATCATTTGAATATTGTTTGGTATTATTTTCATCTGCTTTAGAATTTAAGGACAAAGAAAAAATTATTATGAATAATTTAATTATTGATGCTGCTGATAAAAAAATATTTTTTATGCTCATGAAGGATAAAAATATTTATAGTGTTAGTCACGAAAATAGTAAAACTAATTATGAAAAAATAGTGAGCTTAATTGATGATTTTTTAAACCTTAATAATTTAAAAATTGAAAATATTTCAAATTTATATGTAAATCGAGGACCAGGTAGTTTTGCTGGTATTAGAAATTCTCTTGCAGTAGTTAAAGCTATTTATATAGCTCGAAAAATTAACTATTACTGCTTTAGTTTTCAAGACTTTGAAAAAGAGATTAACAAAAAATATGAAAATATCCCCTATCTATGCGACAAATTAAAGATTAAAAAAAATTTGATTAAACCTATTTATCTGAGTTAAAATTAATTATGTCAGAAACAATAGAACAAAAATGTATCTCAAAAGGGGTAAAGTTAACTGAACAAAGAAAAATTATTGCAAAAGTAATGTCAGAGTCTTCCGATCACCCTGATGTGGATGAACTGTATAATCGTGTTTCTAATATAGATCCTAAAATCAGTATAGCTACAGTTTACAGAACAGTGAAGTTATTTGAAGAGTCTGGAATTTTAACTAAACATGAGTTTAAAGGTGGTAAAGCTAGATATGAAGAATTAAATGAAGGACATCACGATCATTTGATTGATATTAAGACAGGAGAAATTATTGAGTTTGTAGATGAAAAGATTGAAGAATTGCAAAAACAAGTAGCTGATAAATATGGTTATACCTTGGTTGATCACAAACTAGAACTTTATGGGGTTAAAAAAAAATCTCAATAATCATTAATGAATCAAAAAATATTTATTAAAACATTTGGATGTCAAATGAACGAGTACGATTCAAATCGTATTTACGATTCTTTAAAAAAAATTGGTTACAATAAAACTAATAAATATGATGATGCAGATTGCTATCTTTTAAACACTTGTCATATCCGTGATAAAGCTAAAGAAAAAGTTTATCATGAGATTGGGAGAGTAAAAAAGATTTTTAGATCAAAATTAAAACCTTTAATAATAGTTGCTGGTTGTGTTGCTCAAGCGGAAAACGAGGAAATGTTAAAAAGAGAACCTTATATTGATTTAGTTATAGGACCTCAATCTTATCACAAAATTAATGATATTATTATAAATTATAAAGATAAAAAAATAGAAGAAACAGAATTTGATGTAGTATCAAAATTTGAATATTTAAGTAAAATAAAGAATCAATCAAAAAAAGTTTCATCATTTTTAACAATTCAAGAAGGTTGTGATAAATTTTGTAATTTTTGTGTAGTTCCTTTTACAAGGGGACCAGAATATTCTAGGCCATTTAATCAAATATTAGATGAAGTTAAAAACTTAATAGATAATGGTATTAAAGAAATTATTCTGTTAGGACAAAATGTTAATGCTTATAACTATAAAGATTTAAGATTATCAAACTTATTAATAGAAATAGAAAAACTCCGAGGAGTTGAACGTATTCGTTATACAACATCACACCCCAAAGATATGACTAAGGATTTAATAGAAGTTTATAAATATTCAAAAAAACTGATGCCCTTAATTCATCTTCCAGTTCAAAGTGGATCAGATAGAGTTTTAAAACTTATGAACAGAAAACATAATATCAAAACATACCTTGAAACACTTTATAAATTAAAACAAATTAATTCTAAAATTGAATTCTCGAGTGATTTTTTAATTGCTTATCCAGGAGAAAATGAAAAAGATTTTGAAGAAACTATTAATTTAATTAAGGAAATTAAATTTATAAATTCTTTTTCTTATATTTTTAGCCCCCGGCCTGGAACTGTCGCTTCAAAATTAAAAACTTTAGATGAAAAAGAATCTTTATATAGACTAAAAACAGTTCAGAAAATTTTATTTAAAAATCAAATAGAAATGAATAAATCTTTAGAGAACCAAATAATTAGTGTTTTAGTGGAAAATCGAACTGATGATAAAACTAAACTTTTTGGCAGATCGGAGTATATGACATCTGTTATATTCCATGGTAATGATAATTTAATTGGAAAAATTGTGAAAGTTAAAATTCTTAAAAGTAATCAAAACACTTTATTTGGAACAACAATAGACTCAACACATCAGAAAGTGGCTTAAACTTGAGCATTAATAAAAAAAAAAATTTTGATGCAAATTTAAAATTTGTTTATTCAGATAACAATACTTTAAGCGTTATATTCCATGATAATAATTTATTAATGGGAGTAGTTGGAGAATTTAATAAAAATCTTAAAGAATTAGAAAAACTTGCGAATGTAAATTTATATTCAAGAGGAAATTCAATTTTAATAAAATCAACCACAGATAAAAACGAAATAGTTAAAAATGCTATTCAATTTTTAGCTAATCAATTTATTAATAATGGAAGCATTGAGAATAAAGATATACTATCATCACTTGATAAGTTTATGATTAATGAAAAAGTAAAAAACCAAAATATTACTGAAATTATAAAGACTCCAAAAAAATCAATTATTCCTAGGTCTGAAAAACAGAAAGAATATGTCAGAGCTTTAAGGCAAAGTGACATAGTTATTTCTGCAGGACCGGCAGGAACGGGAAAAACATTTTTAGCTGTTGCAATTGGTTTAACAATGCTTTTGGAAAAAAAAATTGAAAGAATTATTTTATCAAGACCTGCAGTTGAAGCAGGTGAAAGATTAGGTTTTTTACCAGGAGATATGAAAGAAAAAGTAGATCCTTATCTAAGACCTTTATATGATTCTTTATACGACTTATTTCATTTTGAAAAAATTCAAAGAATGATTGAAATCGGAGATATAGAAATTGCTCCTTTGGCATTTATGAGAGGTAGAACTTTAAAAAATAGTTTTGCAATTCTAGATGAAGCACAGAATGCTACAGAAACACAAATCAAAATGTTCTTAACAAGAATAGGCGAGAACTCTAAACTCGTTGTTAATGGAGATCCATCCCAAATAGATTTAATAAATAAATCTCAATCAGGACTTATAAAGTCAAAAAATCTTTTAAAGCATATCGAAGAGATAAAGATTATCGAATTTGACCACACAGATGTCGTTAGACATCCACTAGTCTCAAAAATTATTAGGGCTTACCAAAAAAAAAGCACTGATGATCAGGATTAATACCATCTCAAATAATAAAGCTTGGCATCGCTATATTAAAAATCCCGGCGATTATATTGAAAATAAAGTAGATAAAATAAATTGTAAATTAACAAAATATAAGAAAAAAAAAATTTTTTGTACACTTTTACTTTCTGGAGATAGCGAAATAAAAAAATTAAATAAAAAATTTAGAAATAAAAATAATACTACAGATGTGCTTTCCTTTCCATTTTATAATAAGAGAGTATTAAAAAATAAACTTAGAGAGGAAAAAGAAATTTATATTGGGGATATCATTATTAATTTAAATAAGATTAAAAATAAAAATAACAAAGTCTCTTTTAAAAGCGAATTGAATAAACTTTGGGTACACGGGTTAGTACATTTGTTTGGATATGACCATAAAAAGGATAAAGATTTTTATAAAATGAGAAAGATGGAAAAAAAGCTCTTGTCACATTTATATTGAATGGTCGAACAATACCTAAATAATCGTCTCATAGTTCTATATATTGCTCCTTTTATATTAGGATTATTGACTGTTTTTTCTTTTCAACCTTTCAATTTCTCAATATTAAATTTTTTTATACTACCTCTATTTTTTTATTTAATCGTTTTTATAAAAAAAAAATCTAAAAGCACATACAGAAAAAAACCATATAGGATAAACCTTTTTATATTTGGAACAATTTTTGGATTTAGTTTTTTTTTGAGCAACATACATTGGATTACAAACTCATTAACATTTGATGAAAATTTTAGATTTTTGATTCCTTTAGGACTTATTTTAATTCCATTATTTTTAAGTTTATTTTTTTCTTTAATTATAATTATGGTAGGCCCTTTATTGAGTTTAAATTTATCATCTATATTCATTTTTTCTGCAAGCCTTGCTTTATCAGATTTTGTTCGTGCAAAAATATTAACTGGTTTCCCATGGAATCTTTGGGCTTATAGTTTTTCCTCATTTACAGAGATAATACAAATTTTAAATATAATAGGATTATTTGCTTTTAATTTATTATCAATTACAATTTTTATGCTGCCATCTATACTATTTTTCAAATTAGATTTTGTAAAAAAAATATTAATATTATTGCTGTTACCTGCAGTATTATTTCTTTCTTATATCTATGGAAGTCACTCTATTAATCTAAATCAAAAAGAATTGAAAGATGTTGAGGAAAAATTCAATTTGAAGGTAATTTCACCAAATTTTGAATTAATTTATGGGCTTGATAGTAAGGAAATTGAAACAAGATTAAAAAAATTAATTAAATATAGTGAGCCCGAAGAAAATCTAAAAACACTTTTTGTATGGCCAGAAGGTGTATTTAGCGGATATAATTTTGATGAAATTTCCAAATTGAAATCAATTTTTAAAGAAAATTTTAGTGAAAATCATTTTATATTATTTGGTATAAATAAAATAAGTGAGAGAGAAAAGGGTGTATATAATAGTTTAGTTATAACAAATTATCAGCTTGAAATACTACAAGAATACAAAAAACAAAAACTTGTTCCTTTTGGAGAGTTTTTACCCATGGAAAACCTTTTGAGTAAAATTGGTTTAAAAAAAATTACTGAAGGACATGGTTCTTTTT
>MDTE01106875.1_pt1 | contig 11056 bp, 5 predicted proteins | sample 811231 | NCBI WGS metagenome assembly MDTE01 (sample SAMN05326651, study PRJNA326480) | marine metagenome | isolation source: seawater | place: Indian Ocean: Red Sea | collected 2010 | reverse complement strand
TAAGGCCAACTAGGTTGGAAGACATAGAACCATATACTCTTTTCCTATCTAACCCTGAAGTTACGATTTGGCTTGACGATTTTTTTCAAAAACCCATCACACGTGTCCAGGTTGAAGGTCTTTTTCATCAAGACTCCTGGTGCAGGTGGGCTATAGAATGTGAAAACAAATTTGTAGGACTGACTGCACTTACTGATCCAGACTTGAGTAGAGGAATAGCACGATTTTTTATCGTCATAGGAGAAACAAGTCTGTGGGGACAAAATTTAGGTACTAATATACTGAGAGAAGTACTTAAATTAGGTTTTAATAGTATGGGATTGAGGAAAATCAATTCTGACTATTTAGAGCCAAATATAGCTTCTGAAAAAATACACGAACAAAACGGATTTAAAATTGAAGGGACACTGAGAAAGGACTGCTGGAGGCAAGGAAAATGGGTCAACAGAAAATTACTTTCTTTACTGAGAGAAGAATACAACGCTTCTTAAAAATAATTTTTTATTAAAAAAATGGGAGGACCCCAATTGAAAGAATTAAATAAAATAAAATTGGTTGCAGTTTTATTCCTTATCGCCCTTTTTTGTACATCCATTCCATTTTCAGAAGCTTTTTTCAGCATTTTTAAAGGAAAAGAACAAAAAGAAGTCGAAGAAATTTCGTCTGAAGATGCGACTGAGTTTTTTACAAAGAAAAAATACCTAAAGGCTAAAGAAGCATTCGTGAAACTGGTAAACAAAGATCCCGACGATTTAGACTATCAAGGAATGCTCGCGTGGTGTGAATTTATGCTAGACAATCATGTTGCAGCTCAAAATATTTTCAGAAAAATTGCGAAGAAAGACAATGGAAATTTTGACGGGCAATTGGGTATGGCATGGACACATATCAAATTAGGAAACTACAAAAAAGCAAAACCTTATCTCCAAACCGCCAAAGATGCAGCAGAGAATTGGCAAGCTTATATGGTACTAGATGCAGAGGGTTGGCTTAATGCAAAACTTGGCAATCTAAAGAAAGCAAAAGAATTATTTGGAAATGAGGATGGTGTTCTTGAGGATTGGCAAGAAGACAATATGCCTGCAGATGGCCGTGTTGGTTTGGCCTGGGCTTTCATGAAAGAAAAAAAATACAAAAAAGCAAAAGAAGAATTCAAAGAAGGATTAGACAGAGATGAAAAATGTTTCTTCTGTCATGACGGATTGGCCAGAATTGCATTGCAGTCAAAAAATTATGAAGAAGCACTTGCACAAACAGTAAAAGGCCTCAAGATAGTTCACTTTAACAACGGGCTCCTCTCCCTGCTTGATACAATTTTTTTGACAATCAAAGATACAGACAAAAAAATAAAAATATTAAAAGAATTAATAGAGACTCATTCAGATGATCCAAAATACTTGTACGTAAGTCGATTAGCATATGTGCAAATGGCAGCACAAAAAACAAAAGAAGCAGAGAAAATTTTTCAATTGATTTTAAAAAAAGACTCAGGAAATTTTTTAGCTAGAATTGGACTTTCAAGGATTCAATACCAAAAGAAAAAAATTGTTGAAGATGCCTGGAAAGAATATGCAAGAGGAGAGTTTGAAGAAGCATTAAAAAAATTTAATGCTAAAAGAGAAGAAGCAAAGAAAAAAGGAAACCCTGCTGCTGAAGACGGACGCGGTTGGACGTTACTTGCTCTAGAAAAACCCAAAAAAGCCTATGACGCATTCCAAACAGCACTGAAAATAGACAAAAGATTTTTCTTTTCTTACAGTGGTCTTATTGCATCACAACGATTATCTTTTCCTACGTATAATGCTGCATGGAGACTTACAAATTACGGAAAATTTAAAGACGCTGAAGAAACTTTTCAAAAAGCCAGAAAAGAAATTCCAGTAAAATACCATTGGCTTATCGATGAAGGTCTTGGTTGGATACACTACTATAAAAAAGACTACTCTGCTGCAGAAAAGGCTTTTAATAATTCAATCAAAATAGAAAAAGATGCATTCCTGTCACACAAAGGCCTAGCTTATGTAGCATTAGAAAATGACAATTTCGAGAAGGCAGAGAAAGAACTCATGACTTCTCTTGGTAGCAATCCTTCTCAAGTTATTTCTACTTATATCTTTCCAGCACAAAAATTTCTAAAAGCGAAACAGTTCCTAAAAGCAAAAGAATTACTGTCATTGGGAGAGCGTACCTACAAATTCTCTGCTGATATTCAGTTTCTCCTTGCAAGAGCATTTAAAGGCCTTAAAGACCCAGCCACTGCATCTCAAAAAGCGATGAAATCAGTAAAACTTGCTCCAGCATATGTACATCCTAAATTCAATGATTTGGAATTAGACCCAGAGACAATAAAAGATGCATACAAACATATGGGATGGGGTCTCTATTACGCTGGAAAAAGCAAAGATGCACTCAAGCGTTTCGATGAATATTTCTCTGCTGGTGGTGAGGACAATTCTGCTAAATTAGGAAAAGCCTGGGTGCTTGTTGCCTTAAAAAAAACAGAGGATGCAATCGAATTATTTGAAGAATCATTAGGGGATGGAGAAAAAAAGAATATTTCTGCTTTACTTGGAATCGGCTGGGCAAAATTAAAATCAGATGAAGTTGAAGAGGCCGAGAAAAGATTCCGTACAGTCTTAAAAAGGATTCCAGGACACTACTCTGCCAGCGCTGGTCTAGCACGCATACAGTACCGCAAAACACGAATCGTAAAGGATGCTTGGAAAGAATATTCAAAAAAGAATTACAAAGAAGCTCTTGAAAAATTCAATTCCAAAAGAGAAGACGCAGAAGAAAACAACAACCCAGCTGCAGAAGATGGAAGAGGATGGACTCTTCTTGCTTTGGATAAGCCAAAAAAAGCTATCAAAGCATTCAGAGCCGCATTGAAAATTGACAAACAATTCTTTTATTCTAGAAGTGGATTGATAGCGGCACAAAGAAAATCTTTGGTCAGCTATAGCCAAGCTTGGGGATTACTTAATATCGGAAGATTTAAAGAAGCCTTAAAATCATTTCAAAAAGCCAGGAAGGAAACCTCACCCCAATTGCAATGGCTAGTAGATGATGGTCTTGCTTGGCTCGCATATTACAAAAAAGATTACGAAACAGCAGAAAGAATTTTTTCTGAAATACTCAAGAAAAAACCAGAAGCTTATCTTTCACAAAAAGGATTAGGTTTTGTTGCACTTCAAAAAGAGGATTTCGATAATGCTCTCAAGCATCTAACAGCATCACTTGAGAAAAATCCATATCAACCAATCAATTCTTTTACAATACCTGCGGTTAAGTTTCTAAAGAAAAAGAAATATATAAAAATCAAGCAACTACTTACACTTGGAGAAAGGACCTATCCACGCTCTGCAGATATTCAATTCTTATTAGCGAAAGCTTATAAAGGACTAGGGAATGAAAAGAAAGCTACTCAAAAAGGATATTTAGCAGCAATTCTTGCCCCTGCGTACATTCATCCAAAATTTGATGAACTGAAATTAGACTCAAAGAAAATTAAAGAAGCATACAATGCAATGGGTTGGGGACTTTACTATGCTGGAAAAAGTGAAGAAGCCCTTAAACGATTCGAAGAATATTTTTCTAACGGCGGGAAAAATATTAGTGGATTAATAGGAAAAGGAAGATCTCAACTTGCTCTTGGAAAAGCAAAAGATGCTGAAAAAACATTCACGAAAGCCCTTGGAGAAAATAAATATATTACAGCTCAACTATGGATTGGGTGGGCTCAGTTAAAATCCGACAAAGTTAAAGAAGCAGAGAAAACTTTCCGATCAGTCTTAAAAAGGATTCCAGGACACTACTCTGCCAGCGCTGGTCTAGCGCGAATACAGTACCGCAAAACACGAATCGTAAAGGATGCTTGGAAAGAATACTCAAAAAAGAATTACAAAGAAGCTCTTGAAAAATTTAATACTCAAAGAAAAGAAGCATTAAAAAGCAGAAATCCTGCTGCAGAAGATGGAAGAGGATGGACACTTCTTGCATTAGACAAGCCTAAAGAGGCACTTAAAGCATTTCAAGCAGCATTAAAAATTGACAAACGATTCTTTTATTCTAGAAGTGGATTGATAGCGGCACAAAGAGCTTCTTTCACCAGTTACAATAAAGCATGGATCCAGGCAAACTCGGGAAAATTCAAAGAATCAGAAAAGAATTTTAAAATCGCAAAAAAAGAAGCCTCAAAGCAATTGCTATGGCTTATCGAAGAAGGATTGGGTTGGCTTGCCTACTACAAAAAAGATTTTGACACAGCAAAAAAAACTTTCACTAAAGTTCTAAAAGATAAACCTGAAGCTTATCTTTCGCAAAAAGGACTAGGTTTTATAGCACTTGAAAAAGGGGATTTTGATACTGCATTAAAACAACTAAGAGCCTCACTTGAAAAAAATCCTTATCAACCGATTAGTTCATTTACAATCCCAGCAAGAAAATTTCTTGAGAAAAATAAATATGTAAAAATAAAGGAACTACTTACTCTAGGCGAAAGAACTTATCCACGATCTGCTGACATTCAATTTCTTTTAGCTAAAGCGTATAAAGGACTAGGAAATGAAAAGAAAGCGACTGAAAAAGGTTATATAGCCGCAATTCTTGCCCCTGCCTACATACATCCAAAATTTGACGAATTAAAATTAGACTCCGAGAAAGTAAAAGAAGCTTTTAATGCAATGGGTTGGGGTCTTTACTTCTCAAGAAAAAATAAAGAAGCGTTAGAAAGATTCAATCAATATATTGAATCTGGTGGCTCAAATCCTAATGCGAAAAGAGGATTATCTTTTGCTTTATTTCGACTCAAGAAATACAAAAAATCTATACCTGGACTTATCAAGGCTGCTAGCCTTGAACCTAAAACTCTAAAACCAATAACAGAAATGATATTGCTACCTGGGACAAAAAGAAAATGGCCTATACGATATAGTGCGAAATCAACTCTTGCTTGGGCTTATTTTCGAATTGGAAATACAGAAAAAGCAGAAAAACAATTCCAGAAAGTCATTCAAAAAAATCCTTTTTCTTTAGACGCTCTAACTGGCCTGGGATACGTTTGTTTGAAATTGAAAAAAACAAAAAAGGCCAAGAAATATTTCCAAGATGCGTTAAAAACTAATCCTTATTACCCTGATGCTAAACGCGGAATGAAATTGATAAAGGCAAAGAAGTGAAAACACAAAAAAAGAAAGACACCATATGGAAACTTCATGTACGAGCTCGTTTAGATAGCAACCCAGTAAATGGGACAAATGGGAAAGGTGGAGGAGTTTTATTTGACACATATACTGCTGCACTCTTAACTTGCAATCCTACAGCATGGAGCCTTTTAAAACTCCTTTCTTCTGGAGCAACACTACAGGAACTATCTTTAGCGCTTACAAAGGAATATGAAGTTTCGAAAAAAAAAAGCTGACCAAGACATTCAAAACTTATTGAAACAACTTGAATACATGGGATTAATAGATAGTGCGAAAGAAGAAAAATAAAATCCGAGTTGCTGTTTCCGGATTTTCAGGTTTAGACAATCCTGAACCTGGGAATGCAGTTGCCAGAGCACTTAGATATGATCTAGGAAATAATATAGACATAGAAGGTTTGACCTATGATGTCTGGTCTTCTGGAGCTTGGCCTTCAGGATTAATAGATCGACTCCATCTTATGCCACCCCTATCTTCTGGTGACCATGCAACACTAAATAGAATTCTTGAAATAAATGCCAAACGACCGATAGATGCAATTATTCCGTGCCTTGATTTGGAGGTAGAAACGTATTCCAGACTTTCTAGACAATTAGAAAGAAATGGAATTAAAACATTGCTTCCAAACCAAGAAGACTTAGATTCTATCAAAAAGATATCACTACCATATTTTTGCTACAAGAATGACATCTTAACCCCAAATACCATTCATGTACCGGACATTACGAATGTTGCTTTTTACGCTGACCAAATTGGATATCCTCTGATGGTAAAAGGAACTGTTGCAGACTCTAAAAAAGTCCATTCTAGAGAAAATGCAATTTATGAGGCTTCTCGCTTAAATGCAAAATGGGGAGGTGGGGTGCTGCTTCAGCCTTTTATAGAGGGTGACGAGTATGTTGTTGCCGTTGTCTGTCGTCATGACAATTCAATACTCGGAATGACTCCAGTAAGGAAACTAGGAATTAATGAAAGAGGGAAAGGAGTTGTTGGTTCAGTTATTGAAGATCCTCAGTTAGAAAAGCATGCTAGAGGAATAATAAAAAAACTACACTGGCGTGGTCCATTGGAATTAGAGTTCATAAGAAAACAGCAAGAATCAGGACAATTTTATCTTATAGAAATAAATTGCAGATTTCCAAATTGGATAGTCGTTTCAGAATTTGCAGGGTGCAATCTCCCAGGACTCCTGCTTCGTGAAATCTTAGAACCACGACGTCGTAGAATTCCAAAACCGAGACCTGGCACTGCTTATGTTCGTGATACATATGAATATTCTATATCTGCTGATTTGATCGATAAATTCGGTCGCTTCGGAGAGATATCTGCACCTATTACAAACAATCATAAAAAGATAAATTCTTCGAAAAATGGTTACAAAATTGCTATTACTGGGATAAGTTCTTTTGATGTCGTTATGCCTGGACTTGGGGTTGCGAAATCACTCCGAAATGAACCTGAAATAGAAGAACTTTATGGCTTAGGATATGGTCCATATGATTCTGGTGCTCACAATCCTTCCCTATTTGACTCTATTTATAGACTGCCTGATACAGACAATGAATCTGATCTCAAAAATTGCATAAAGCAAATAAAAGACAATTCAGGTCTTGATGTCGTTCTTCCTTGTCTAGATCATGAAATAGAAAAATTCATTACAATAGAAGACAATCTCAAGGAAATAGGTGTTGAAATGTTATTGCCTACCCTGAAAACTTACAAAAATCGTTCAAAAAAACATCTACACAATATGAAACAAAAGGATTGGACTGCTTTTAGGATTCCTGATAGCGAAATAGTAGTAAATGATAAACAGTTTTATCGTTCGCTAAAAAATTTAGGTTTTCCTCTTGTACTAAAAGGCATAAATGGTGGTTCAGAAAAAGTTTATAATTACCAACATGCTCACGCTGTTTGGCTAGAAATGAAAAATAATGGACATGAAGAAATTCTTGTACAAAAATTTATTGCTGGAGATGAATTCACAGTTGCTGGAGTATGTGATCATAGATCTAAGCTATTACAAATAGTAGCAGTAAAAAAACTTGTCCAATGTGAAAAGGGAAATACTTGGGGTGCAATTAAAGTTTCCTTACCAGGACTAACTGAAAATCTGGCTTCCTACCTTCTAAAACTCCAATGGAAAGGACCATTTGAACTTGAATTTATTAGAGATATTACAAAAGAGACTTTGAATCTAATTGAAATCAATCCCCGCTTCCCTGCTTGGATTGGTTTTACATGTGATCTAGGCATCAACTTACCGTTAACTACAATACTTTCAATTTTTGGGACGGAAACATTTCCAAAAGAAACAAATGAGAATTTAATTTTTCTTCGATCTTGTCATGAATATAAAGTAGAAGCAGAAAGGTTTGCCCTGTACGCATCGAGAGGAATTTTACATCATGAGTAAACTCAAACAATATGAAACTCCACTACTTGAGTATCTTTCTGTAAATTCAATCGGGAAACATAGACTTCTCGAAGTGTCGGATCAAATCCGTGATGAAAATGAAATGACTTCTCTTTTAGAACCATACGATCTGAATCAAATAATCTCTGAATTTGGATCCCCAGTTTTTATTATTTCTGAAAATACATTGCGATCACAATTCAAACAATTCAGGGACACATTCACTACATCCGGTGTTGATACTAAGATTGCTTACTCATATAAAACCAATTACTTACCAGCAGTTTGTTCGATTCTTCATGAAGAAGGAGCTTTAGCAGAGGTAGTCTCGGGTATGGAGTATTCCCTTGCCAAATCTCTTGGAGTATCACCAGGAAACATCATTTTTAATGGTCCGCATAAAACTAATTCTGAATTAGAGACCGCCCTCAAAGAAGGTGCGTTAGTTAATATAGACAACTTTGAAGAATTAAATAGGGTTATACAAATAGCTTCCAAATTCAAGAATCCAATTGGAATTGGATTACGAGTCAATTTTATTTACGACACAAATTCTTGGACAAAATTTGGATTTAATATAGAAAATGGAGATTGTCAAAAAGCGCTTGAAATTATTTCTACTCAATCTAAGCTCAAACTGGATACTTTGCATTTTCACGGCGGAACATATGTAATGGACCCGAATATATACAAATATGGCGCAAGCAAATTACTTGCCATAATAGGAGAAGCAAAAAAATTAGGAATACATCCCAAATCTATTGACCTTGGAGGTGGATTTCCCTCTGGGAATCAACTAAAACCAGAATTCAATGGCCAACAAAAGATACCAAATCAAAAAGTAACTTATGCGCCCTATGCTGAAAGAATTTTGAATCAAATTAAAAAAGAAAAAGAACTTTTCGATGGAAAACCCACTCTTATTCTAGAACCAGGAAGAGCGATTATTGACTCTCCTTGTTTTCTAGCATGCACTGTAATTTCAAAAAAAGAGATCCTCAATCAAGGAACTGCAGTAGTTGTCGATGCAGGAGTAAATATACTTCCTACTGCATACTGGTACAATCATAATGTTCAGACACCAAAAGAGAGAGAAGAAGTAGTAGAAAATCTTCATCCCGTTCGAATTTATGGTCCATTATGTATGCAAATTGATGTTTTAAGGGATCGAGTCCTCCTTCCAGAATTAGAAGTAGGTTCGCCATTACTGTTTTCTAACGTTGGTGCTTATTGCCTTACACAATCGATGCAGTTCATTCAGACAAGACCTCCTGTAGTACTCCTTGGCCCTAATGGTCCAGAACTGATTCGTAGAAAGGAAAAATGGGAGGACGTTTTTGCTTTAGATATTGTACCTAAACGATTACGACAACCTGGACATGAATTTTAAAAAATCTACGAACGCCATTTTTTCTAGCCTAGCCCAAGTAGCATTCTCTAACAAACCAATCAATGGTCTTCTTATTTTATTTGCCATTTTTTTTGTATCTCCATTCGGCGCAGTGGGTGCGTTTATCGGTGCATTGGCAGGGGGAGCATCTATCAGACCAAATTACAGAGAAAATAATATTTCTTGGTCACTGGGAATCCTTGGATACAATCCGGCTATACTTGGAATCATTTGGGGCAATACTCTTTCTAGGCTTGATTCAAAGAGTATTCTTTTTTTACCTTTCATTTTTTTATGTATAGCGATAGATAGACACACAAGACCTTATTTCGAACGTTTGAATATTCCGCCATTAGCATTTTCATCTCTTATTACTGCATGGATCTGTGAGATACTTTTCTTACTTTTTGGAGATTCTTTTTGGATAGCTTCGAATACAATTTCTTTCGGTAGTATAGGACCTATAATCTGTGTTTCGCTCGTTGCAATAGTTCTTATCTTGGAAGCACCCTTTCCTGCTTTCCTATCTATCTTAATGGTTTCTGTCTTTTCCTTCATTTCAGGACAATTGATTACTAGTAACTGGATCGGACCAGTTTCACTTTGGGGATTTACTGTAGCTCCTGCATTTTTCTGCTGCTATGCAATTTTTCTTCCCAATTCTAGAATTGGATTTAAAACTGGAATTCTAGCGACTTTATCTTCAAGTCTTATATGGATTGTTTTTTATCTTTTTAATTTCAAATGGGTACCCGAACCATTAATGATGCCATTTGTTCTAGGAACATGGATCTCAATGCATTTTATGTTAAGAAACAAAGATAAATCGAAACTCTCCTTAAACCCTTTGGTATGGGAGTGCGTAAGAAAAATAAAAGAAATAAAAAAAACAGGTGGAAATACAATTGTTCTTTCTGGAGCAGGAATTAGTACCGCATCTGGAATACCCGATTATACGTCAGGAGTCTGGTTGCCACGAGGCGACTCAGTAACAGAGTATGAATACAATAATTTTTTAACTGTACCTCTTTCGAGAAAGAAATATTGGTCTGCCTGCTCAAATTTTAAGAATATATCAAGCAAATCACTCCCCAACATTGCTCACAAAGTATTGGCAGATTTAGAGAAAAAAGGATTGATAAATGGAATTGTGACTCAAAACGTCGACGGACTACATCAAAAAGCAGGATCTGAAAATGTTATTGAATTACATGGAAATATTCAAAAAATTAAATGTTTGAATTGCCAACATGAAACAAGTTGGCCTCAACTAGCCAGATGGGAAAATTCAGAAATGGTCTGCGATATATGCAATGGACTTCTCAAGCCTTCGGTAATAGCAATAGGAGAAAACTTAAATATTAATGATTGGGAAACTTCGAAAGAAATTTTCAGAACTTGCGATTGTCTTATTGTGATCGGAACACAATTGAAAATTTCTTCTGTATCTGAACTAGTAGCAGACGCAAGGAGAAATAGCGCCAGAATAATTGTCATCAATCCTTCTTCAACAGGGATGCCTATTTTCGATGAAGATACATATCTACCCTTTCCGTCTGAAAAGGTATTGCCATCTGTAAGTCTACTTCTTGAATAAAAGCCATCACAATTTATCAGACAGAATCTAATCTCAATGCTTTGAAATTCTTTATTTCTTCGTCTGACGAATAATAGGAAATTTGTATTGCCTGACAGCAAACCTCGCAATCTTCTATATATTCTTGAATGCCTGAAGAAAGATCGAAAAGCATCGAAATTTTTTGCAGGCAATAAGGACAAAGAAAAAAATGCTCAATTTCTTGCAAAGTAAATCCTTAAAACTGTTTATAAAATTATTCTATTTACCCGAAATTGCAGATGAAATATTTTTTGCCACCCCCAATATAGAAAGCATAAAAGAAAACCAAAAGTTGAAGACCAAAAAAACAAAATAAATCACCAAAGGATAAGCTAAACCAATGCAGAGAAATGCAAAAGCAAAAACTAGCGTCATAGAATCATAAATATCATTAGAAAATAATAGAAACCGAATAAAAAGAAATGCTG
>MDTE01003772.1_pt1 | contig 11056 bp, 10 predicted proteins | sample 811231 | NCBI WGS metagenome assembly MDTE01 (sample SAMN05326651, study PRJNA326480) | marine metagenome | isolation source: seawater | place: Indian Ocean: Red Sea | collected 2010 | reverse complement strand
TAAAAAAGTTATTCTATAAAATCTATTTCAAGACAAAAGACAGCAGACTTTATAGTTAAAAGTTATTCTTTATATGAAATAGATAAGGCGATTAAATTATCAAAAGCTTCTTTAATAATAAATACTGTTGCTCTTACTAATGTAGATGTTTGCGAGATTAACAAAACATTAGCATATGAAATAAATGCAAAAATATGCGATATTCTAAGCCAATTACAATTAATACATAATTTCAAAATTATTCATATTTCAACAGATCAAGTTTATTCGGGAGAAGGTCCTCATAAAGAAGAAAATACTAATCCAATAAATAATTATGGTAATACGAAATTATTAGGAGAAAATTTCCTAAACAAAAAAAATTCACTAATAATAAGAACAAATTTTTTTGGTAAAAGTATTTCTAAGAAACCATCATACACTGATTGGTTAATAGAAAATTATATGAAAAATCCTAATAAAAAAATAAAGATATCAAAATCTTATTTTTCGCCTTTAAACTTAGAAACTCTTATTGATTTAATTGAAAAATCTTTCTTTAAGTATAAACTTTATGGCATTTATAATTTAGGATCTTTTGGAAAGATAAATAAATTAGAATTTTCAAAGAAATTTCTTAATATAAAATTTAATAATAGTGAAAATATACAAAGTTCATTTTCAAATTTTGATAATATAATTCATGTAAATACTTCGGCAGCAATTCGTCCAAATGATATGACATTAAATTGCAAAAAATTTATAAATGAGACATATGAAGAATTACCAAATGAAGAAAAATTAATGAAAGATCTCTTATTAGAATATAAATAAAATGGAAAATTTAAAAAGAAATTTTTTTGGAGATAAGGTTTTTTTTATAGCCGATATTGGATCTAATCATGATGGCTCTTTAGATCGGGCAATAGAATTAGTATATTTAGCTGCTAATAGCGGAGCTGATGCGGTAAAACTGCAACATTTCAAAGCAAACACAATTTTAAACAAGAATGCATTTGAAAATCTTCCTGCAAAAGCTCATCAGTCGAAATGGAAGAAATCCGTATATCAAACATATGAAGACGCCTCAACTCCAACTGAATGGACTCGAGAGATTCTAGAGGCTTGTAGAGATGCGAATGTTAAGTTTTCTACTTCACCTTATTCAATAGAGTTATCAGATATACTAGAAGAATATGTTGATTTCTTTAAAATTGGTTCAGGAGATATCAGTTGGCCAGCATTAATTAAGCATGTTTCGAAAAAAGAAAAGCCCATTGTAATTGCTACAGGCGCGTCAACATTAGATGAAGTTACTAATGCATATCTAGAGGCTTCAAAATTAAACAAAAATGTGACCTTACTGCAATGCAATACAAATTACTCAGGTGATTATGAAAATTTATATTATTCAAATTTAAATGTTATAAAATCCTATAAAAAGCTTTTCCCAAATGCCCTTATAGGTTTATCAGATCATACTAGAGATGAATTAACTGTATTAAGTGCTGTAAGCTTAGGAGCAAAAGTTATTGAGAAGCATTTTACAGATGACAATTTAAGAGAAGGTCCTGATCATTCATTTGCAATAAATCCTGAGAAATGGGCGATTATGGTCAAGAGAACTAGAGAACTAGAGATTGCCTTGGGAGACGGAAAAAAAATAATTGAAAAAAATGAACTTGATAGCTCAATTGTGCAAAAAAGAAGCTTATATGCAAAGAAAGATTTTAAAGTAGGAGATATTATATCTATAAATGACTTTGATGCTCTTAGGCCCTGTCAAATAGGTTCAGTAAGTCCTAGATCTTTAGAAAAGATAAATCAACCAATTCTTAATTGTAATTTAAAAAAAGGGGATAATTTAAAATGGGAAAATATAAAGACTTAGTATTCGTAATACCCTGCTTCAATGAAGAGAAAACTATTGGCTCATTAGTAACAAGTATTAGAGAAATGGGGGATGTTCTGATTATAGATGATTGTTCAAATGATGATTCATTTAATAGAGGACTTAAAAAAAGAGCTTTAGTATTTAAAAATAATATTAATATTGGGTATCATAAATCCTTGTTAAAGGGAATTTTATTAGCTAAAAGGAATGGATACAAATACTGTATAACTATTGATGCAGATAAGCAGCATCCTATTAAAGAGATACCAAAAATATATAATCTATTAAAAAATAATAAAAAATTAGTACATACAATTAGATCTGATATTGAAAGGCCTGGTGAAAAATTTTTATCTTTTTTAAGTAAATTAATTTTAAAGATTAAAGATCCAATATCAGGGTTTAAAGGTTACAATATTCAATCATTCTCCGAATCTTTCTTAGAGGATCAATCAAAAATGGATTTAATAGGCATGAATCTTCTTTTATTTACTGTATTAAATGAAAAAAGTAAATATGCTTGCATTCAAATAAAAACAAAAAAAAGATTAGATAAAAGCAGATATGGAATTGGACTAAAAACAAACTTAAAAATTTTTAGAATAACATTGAAGTTTATTTATTTAATTTTTATTATAAAATTATTTTCTAATGGTAAATACACAATAGATAATTAATGAGAGAAAATTTCTTTATTCATCATATTAATCATGCTTGTGTAGAAGTTATTACTCCTTATTCAAGTATAATCACAGATCCTTGGATATCAGGATACTGTTTCGCTGACAAATTAAGGCTTGAAAGCCAATCATCAAAACCCAAATTGGATAAATATGATTACGTCTTTTTATCACATTCCCATAGTGACCATTGGCATGAAAGTATAAAAGCAATTAGTAAAGAGATCCAATACTCAACTTTCTTAATACCCTGTTTTGATAAAGAAAACTATATGCTGAGAAACGTAAGAAGTAAGTTCAAAAATAAAATAATTCAATTTAAGGGAGAATATGGTTTTTTAAAATTAAATAAGTATCAAAAAATCCATTATGCAATTGATAAAAAAGAGCATGATTGTTCCATAATGATTAAGAGCCTTAATCAGCCTGATGTGTATCTACAGACGGATAATTTAATGCCTATAAAAAGAGAAAAATTATTAGGGAAAGATAAAGATAATATTTCTAATAATATATCTATAGGAATGTATATAAAGAAAAAAACTGGTATTTATCCACGTTTTATTTATTCAGAGGATACCGAAAATTCCAGCTTAGAATTAGAAATATTAAAGGATAAGAGCTCAATAGCAGAACAATCAAATCATATTAAAGAAATCAATACCACATTTAATTTCTTATATGCATCATCAATTGAATATAATGATTTGAAACTTGATTATAAATATCCAGCTTTAGAAGATTCTATTTTATTGAATGAATATAAAAAGTTAGGAATAAATTCAAAAATTGTTAAGCCCGGAGATATTATTTTCAATGATGGTTCATTAAAAAATGAATTTGAGAAATTTATTATTCCAGAAAAAATTAACAGCAATGAAGATGTTTTAATTAAATTAAATCAGAATGTTTTTCTAGAAAATTTAAAAGAATTCATTTTAAACACAATTTATATTTTGAATAAAAAAACATTTAATAAAGATTTAAGCGATTTTGAATTTACTATTTCTATTTATAAAAATGATAAAAAGTTAATTACTAAAATAATTAAAGGCGTATCTTATTTAAAAGATTCTGATCATTTAACAGAATTAAGATTTAATTATAGTTCCTTGGAAAGCATTATTAACAATAAGTGGAACTTTCCCACAATAAGAGAACTTACAAATGGCGGTCTACTAATCTTTAGAAAAGATAAGAAAAAACAAACTAAATTTGAAAGATTATTACTAAATGAAATCTACATGCCTAATATCCTAAGATTAAATAAAAAATGATTAATCTAAATTCAGAAATAAGTCAGATTGATATAAAAAAAAATGACACTGTACTAATACATTCTAACTTACTTAAATTAGTAAGAGAATCCGGTTCAAGAGAAAAAGGTTCTTTAATAATCGAAAATTTTATTGATTATTTATTAGAAATAATAGGAATTAATGGGACCTTAATTTTTCCTACCTTTACTTTTAGTTTTAGCAACAAAGGAATTACTTCTTATAAGAATAAAGATTGTGAAACAGGTATTCTTTGTAAAAAAGCACTTTTAAGGAATAAAGGATTAAGATCATACTCTCCTGTATATTCTTTTACTTCAATTGGCAGATTATCAAGAAAGATAAATTCATTTATTGATCTAAAACCATTTAGAGAAAATTCTATCTTTAATCTATTAGAAAAAAATAATTGCAAAATTTTACTAATAAATTTAAATGATAATGATGGATTAACTTATGTACATTATGTTGAAGCAATGTTGGATGTACCCTACAGAAAATTTAAAATATTTAAAGGCAAAATTGAAAACAAAAATAATATTGAAGAAACATATACAGAATTATTTGTAAGAAACAATAACACGATAAAAACGGATATATCAGATTTACAGAATTACTTATTAAAAAAGAATTTATACAATGTCTCAGAAAATATGCGTTTAATTTCTATGCAAAGATATAGGCGAGAGTGTTTAGAGCTTTTAGATCTTAGAAAATACGAAATGTTTAGAAAAATAAAATTAATTTAAAATAATTTAAAATTTGATTATTGTTTGAATTCTTAGAATAGATGAAGAAAATATTGAAGATTAAAATATTAATCAACCTTTTTGGACAAAATATAATAGAAAATAAATATTTTCAGAAAGGAAAGTTAATCTTATTTGAGTTAAGTATCCTTGAAACTTAGGATCTGAAAAAAAGAGTTAGAATTTAGAAAAAAATTTTTTAATATTAAATTCTTCCAATATTTGTAGATAAATTTAATAAAAAGTGTTTATTTTTTAAATAATGAAACTTACTTATGAAACTATAATAAAGTTTTAAAAGATAATAAAAACATGAGGAAAATAGCTTTAATTACGGGTATTACTGGACAAGATGGAAGTTATTTGTCGGAGCTCCTGCTTGAGAAGGGTTACGAAGTTCATGGAATTAAAAGAAGATCTAGTTCTTTTAATACCCAAAGAATAGACCACCTTTATCAAGACCCGCATACAGAAAATCCCAATCTTTTTTTACATTACGGAGATCTTACTGATAGCTTAAATCTAATGAATATAATTCAAAAAGTAAAGCCTGATGAGATTTATAATTTAGGAGCTCAAAGTCATGTTGCTGTTAGCTTTGAATCTCCTGAATATACAGCTAATAGCGATGGTTTAGGATCTTTGAGAATTCTTGAAGCAATTAGAACTTTAAATATGATAGAAAAAACAAAATTTTATCAAGCAAGTACTTCAGAGTTATATGGATTGGTTCAAGAAACTCCTCAGAATGAAAAAACTGCTTTCTATCCAAGAAGTCCTTATGGTGTAGCAAAATTATATTCTTATTGGATAACGGTAAACTATAGAGAGTCTTATGGTTTATTTGCATGCAATGGGATTCTTTTTAATCATGAAAGTCCCAGAAGAGGAGAAACATTTGTAACTAGGAAAATAACGAGGGGGCTTGCCCAAATTGATCAAGGGATAGAAAAAATTCTTTACTTAGGAAATATTGATGCACTTCGAGATTGGGGTCATGCAAAAGATTATGTAGAAATACAATGGCGTATTTTGCAACAAGATCAACCTGAAGATTTTGTAGTTGCAACAGGTAGACAAGAAAGTGTAAGGCGATTTATTGAACTTTCAGCAAAAGAATTAGGCTGGGGCGGTATTATCTGGCAAGGGAATGGTTTAGATGAGGTTGGGATTCGTGCAGATACAAAGGAAATTGTGATTAAAATAGATAAAAAGTACTTTAGACCTTGTGAAGTTAATACATTGCTTGGAGATGCGTCGAAGGCCAATATTAAGCTTGGATGGAAACCTAAAATTAATTTAGAACAGTTGGTTTCAGAAATGATAAAAAATGATAAAGAATTAGCAAAAAAAGAATCATTACTTATCAACAAAGGATTCAAATTTTCTATACCTAAAGAATAATATATGCAAAATCTTATAAATAAAAAGGACAGCTTTTTTATTGCGGGGCACAATGGAATGGTAGGCAAAGCTATTATTAGAACATTAAAAAAAAGTGGATATTGTAATGAGACTATAGGCGGAAAATTAATTGTTGCTAATAGAAATGAAGTTGATCTTACCTCTTATGAAAAAGTTATGTCTTGGTTCAAGATAAACAAGCCTAATATTGTAATTATTGCTGCTGCGAAAGTTGGAGGAATATATGCTAATCAAAAAAGTCCTTATAATTTCATCTCTGAAAATATTAAAATTGCTCATAATTTAATTGAAGCATCGTGGATAAATGGAGTAAGAAGATTATTATTTTTAGGTAGCAGTTGTATCTACCCTAAAAATTCAAATTTGCCAATAACAGAAGAGGAATTACTTACCTCATCACTTGAACAAACAAACGAAGCATATGCAATTGCAAAGATATCAGGGATAAAACTGTGCGAAGCAATTAGAAAACAATATAATTTTGACGCTATTTCATTAATGCCAACTAATCTTTATGGTCCTGGTGATAATTACAGTGATGAAGAAAGTCATGTAATGGCTTCTTTAATCAAAAAATTTATCCTCGCGAAAAGAAGTAACTTAGATAATGTAGTTTGCTGGGGCACAGGAAATCCATTCCGTGAATTTCTTCATGTCGAAGATTTTGGTTTTGCTTGTATAAAAGCATTAGAAAAATGGAATCCTGACTATAAAAATTCACCTAAAGATAAAAATGGTAAAAAACTATACTATCTAAATGTTGGTTCAAATGAAGAAATTTCTATTAAGGAACTTGCTCTAAAAATTGCAAAACTTACTAACTATAATGGAGAAGTAATTTGGGATCGAACTAAACCAGATGGGACATTTAGAAAAATTATTGATAGTTCCAGAATTAAAAAATTTGGATGGGAACCAAAAATATCTCTTAGCGTAGGCATTAAAAAAGTAATTCATGAAATTGAAAATTCACTAAATGATAAATATGATCTGGGCAAATCAATAAAAAATTTTTTTTAATAAATTCTTTAGTAATTTTTAAAGCCTTTATTTAAATTTCACTATCTAGAATTCTTTTAGATCTTTTTTGTCATTCATAAAGTTTATATATTTTTTATGAAATTCAATAATTTTTTTATTAACAACTATTATTGTTAATGTTCAGTTTAAAAAACTAACAAAATCAGAACTTGCGCCAAACGGCAAGCAATTTACCTTGAATAACAACTTCATTAAAATTTAAAATTATAGGATCATAATTTGGATTAGCAGCTTCTAAAATTATTTTATTATTTTTTTTAAAAAAATATTTTAATGTGGTACCCGAACCCGGAACCATTGCACTAACAATTGTTCCATTTTTTAGAAAATTTAATTCTCTTATTGGTTCCATTAAAACCATATCTCCATCTGCAATATAAGCATCTACCATAGAATCACCATTTACTGTGAGAGCAAATACTCCATTTTTTTGCAATACTTCATTAATATCTAAAGCCTCTGTTTCATCAGGATAAGTTTCTATTAAACCCCCAGCAGCAACAGATCCCAAAACAGGGACACAATTACCAATAATCTGATTAGCTAATTGCAAAGTTCTAGCTCTGCCCTCTTGCCATGATATATATCCTTTTTCTTGAAGATGTTTAAGTCTACTTTGGATTGGTGCAGGCGATTTAAGATCCATTGCTTTCATCATTTGTCTAATTGAAGGACTATGTCGAAAATCTTTAATATAATTTTTAATCCAATCAAAAAGCTCTTGTTGAGCTTCAGTAAGATGCTTATCCATATTTAAGACCAAAACATTTGTACTCTAATACATTTGTACCTATATATAAAATTTTTTGCAAGCTTTTTAAAAAATTTAATTTTTTAAATTTAATTTAAATATGTTATTTTATTTAAGTTAAAATTCTTTGAAAAAAATAAGTTCTGATTTAAAATTTTAAACCTAAATTGTTATCTATAATAGGTAATAATTTAATTTCAAATTAATTGCAAAAAAGCAACCAATTAATACCTGTAATTCTTTGTGGGGGATCCGGATCGAGATTGTGGCCTTTGTCTAGACAAAGTTATCCAAAACAATTTCTGAATTTAATTAATAAAAACAAGTCATTATTGCAGATGACTCAAGAAAGAGTTTTAAATCTAGAAAATATTAAGCCGCCAATCGTTATATGTAATGAGGAACATAGGTTTATAGTAGCCGAACAAATGCGAGAAATTGGAGTAAATCCAAGTGCAATAATTTTAGAAAAAGAAGCGAAAAATACTGCCCCAGCTATTTCTTTAGCTACATTTAAAGCATTAGAGTTAGAAAAAAATCCTACTTTACTAGTACTTTCTTCTGATCATCTTATACAAGATAATCATAATTTCATTAGATCAATAAATTCAGCTCTTGATTTAGTTAAAAAAGGTAGGCTCATAACCTTTGGAGTATTGCCAACCTCGCCCGAGACTGGATATGGCTACATTCAATCAAAAAATCCACTCAATGTCAAAACACTTAATGGAGAGGAAATAACCAAATTTCTTGAAAAACCTGATTTAGAACAAGCTAAAAATTTTTTAAGCGACAAAAGGTATTCATGGAATAGTGGCATATTTGTTTTCAGTGCTAAAGCTATGATTGGAGAATTACAAAAATTAGCCCCAGAGATATATTATCCAAGCAAAAGTGCTATAAAAAATGCCACTAAAGATCTTTTTTTTCAAAGAATAGATGAAAAAGCCATGTCAAATTGTCCATCAATTTCTATTGATGTAGCAATAATGGAAAAAACGAAGTTGGGTTCCGTTGTCCCGTTAGATGCACAATGGAGTGATATTGGCTCATGGAATTCTTTATGGGAAAGTCAAGATAAGGATAATGAAGGTAATTTATTGCAAGGAAATGTTTTACTGAAAGATGTAAAAAATAGTATTTTCAGATCAGAGGGTAGATTATTTGTGGGGATGGGAGTTCAAAATTTAGTAGCTGTAGAAACAGATGATGCAATTTTAGTAATGAATAGAGATAAATCTCAAAAAATTAAGAATTTAGTAAGTTTAATGAAAAATAAAGGTTTAGTTGAAGCCTCAACTCATAAAAGGGGTCATCGACCTTGGGGTAATTATTTAGCTATAGCGAATGGAGAAAATTGGCTTGTAAAACTTATAGAAGTTAATCCTGGAGCCTCGCTTTCTCTGCAGAAACATAAATTTAGAGTAGAACATTGGATTGTAGTTAAAGGTACTGCAAAAATAAGAATTGGAGATAAAAATACAATCTTGAAAGAAAATCAAAGTACTTTTATTCCTCTTGGAGCTCTTCACCAACTATCCAATCCAGAAAAAACAACCTTAAAAATAATCGAAGTCCAGAGCGGCTCAATATTAAGCGAAGAAGATATAGAAAGATTTGATGATATTTATGGAAGAGTTTCGAGGTAAATTATCAAAATCTTAAAAATCTTTTGAAGTTTTTTAAAATACTGAATCTACAAATTATGATTTCTTTATTTAGGCAATAAAATTTCTCTACTGAGAGTTCCTAAGCAATTAAACAATATAGAAGTGCTTGTTGAGCATGCAATCGATTTTCTGCTTGTTCAAAAATTCGACTGTTTTTACTCTCCATTGCTTTGTCGCTTATTTCCTTACTTCTATAGGCAGGTAAGCAATGTAGAAGGATTGCATTTTTATCGGCCTTTGCTAGTAAATTACTATCAATAGTAAATCCTTCAAACTTCTTATCTTTATCTTCTTTTGTATTTTCTTGCCCCATAGATGACCAAACATCAGTATAAAGAACATTTGCTCCTAATACAGCAGAATAGGGATCATTGGTAATTTTCAATAAATCTTTACTCTTATATATTTCATATGCTTTTTTAAGCACCAAAGGGTTTGGTTCATAACCTTTAGGACATGCAATTCTAACTTCAACTCCTAATAATGCCCCACATAATATTAGGGAATGAGCCACATTATTACCATCACCTATGAATGTTAAGACTACGTTTTTAAAATCAATAAATTCCTCTTTTATTGTTAAAAAATCTGCTAGAGCCTGACATGGGTGCTCTAAATCGGTAAGAGCATTAATAACTGGCTTTGTAGACCACTTCGCATATTCTTCTAAATCTGAATGATTAAAAGTTCTGATTGCAATAACATCACAATATCTACTCATTACTCTTGCAGTATCTTTGATTGGCTCTCCTCTGCCAATTTGCGAGGTTGTTGGATTTAAATCTATAGTGGTACCTCCAAGCCTTGACATTGCAACTTGAAAACTAACTCTTGTACGCGTAGATGATTTATCAAAAATTAAACCTAATACTTTATCCTTCAATTGAAAGTTGATATTTTTGCTCTTAAAATTTTTTGCAAGCTCTAATATGTGAAAGACTTCTTTTGTTGATATATCCAAGCTTGATAGGAAATTATTATTAGCCAGCTTTATTGGTTTTAGCATGAATATTTCTAGTAAGACCTAGATTCTACTATGCAGGCATTTTGCTTTCTGCAAGGAGACTTTTTAGATCCTCACCTTCTATAACCTCCTCTTTAAGAATTTTTTGAGAAATCGATTCAAGAAGAGATAAATTATTTCTTAAAATATTAAGTGCAGTTTCATGGGCATCATCAACCAAATCTCTAACCTCTTTATCTATTGCTTGTGCAGTGGCATCACTAACAGACCTTCTAGGATTATTGCCATTGCCTAAAAACTGACCTCCCCCTTGTTTATCGTAGGCGAGTGGACCGAGAATATCACTCATTCCGAAAGTACCTACCATTTGTTCTGCAATGTCAGTTGCTCTTTGTAAATCATTTGAGGCTCCAGTAGTAATCTTTCCAAAGACGACCTCTTCAGCAGATCTCCCTCCGAGAAGTGTAGCTATTTGTCCTTTCAGCTCTTCTTTAGAATTCAAGAATCTTTCTTCGGTTGGCAATTGAAGAGTATAACCAAGTGCACTCATACCTCTTGGCACAATTGAAATCTTTGCAACTTTTGAACCACCAGGCATAAGATGACCAACTATTGCATGACCAACT
>MDTE01154951.1_pt1 | contig 11058 bp, 7 predicted proteins | sample 811231 | NCBI WGS metagenome assembly MDTE01 (sample SAMN05326651, study PRJNA326480) | marine metagenome | isolation source: seawater | place: Indian Ocean: Red Sea | collected 2010 | reverse complement strand
TTTTTTTTGAGAATAGTTATCAATAACAATTATGGATAATAAAATTTTAGAAATTTTTATTCCTGGTCCAGCTGGAAGGCTTGAAGCTAAATATTTTAAAAGTAAAAAAAGTACCTCGCCAATTGCATTAATATTACAACCACATCCCCAGTATGGAGGAACAATGAATAATAAAGTTGTAGTGGAAACATTTCACTCTTTTATGGATAACAACTTCTCAGTTTGTCGGGTAAATTTTAGAGGTGTTGGAAAAAGTGATGGTGAATTTGATAATGGCCAAGGCGAGCTTGCTGATGCAGCTGCTGCATTAGATTGGTTGGAAAGAGAAAACTTTGATAATTCACAATGTTGGGTCTCTGGGTTTTCTTTTGGCTCATTAATTGCAATGCAACTGTTAATGAGAAGACCAGAAATAAATAGATTTATTGCAATATCACCTCAGCCAAATGTTTATGATTTTTCTTTTTTATCTCCCTGTCCTACATCTGGATTAATGGTTTATGGAAAAAAAGATGAATTAGTGCCAGTAGATTATATCAATGAATTAAATAAAAGACTGAGTAATCAAAAAGGTATAAAGGTTGAATTTCAAGCTGTTCAAGATGCTAATCATTTTTTTTCAAAGAATGAAGACAATTTGGTTAAAGTTTTAGACAAGTACATAAAAAAAGAAATTGCTTTATATTAAAAATTCTGAATTATTTCACCTCCAGAAATTGGTTTTTTACATCCGGTTGTATTAGGAAAAGAAATAGGTAAATTTAAAAAGGACCTAATTGCAAGATATCCAAAAGCTTGTGACTCTACAAAATCTCCATCAATGCCATACTTATCAATAGGGTAAAGATATATTTTTTTTGAGTCTTTTGTAATGTCAACTGATCTTAAGATTGATTTCATTAAATATTTATTTTTTCTTCCTCCACCACAAATCAAAAATATTGTATTTTTTTCTGGATCTTTAAAATATTTGAGAGCTTTTGAAATTTGAAAAGATGTAAAATCTGCTAATGTTGATGTTCCATCTTCTAAAGAGAGGCCTTTTACAAACGATATATCAAAATCTTTTATATCTAATGAGTCTTTATAAGGTGGACCAATATCAAAATTTTCTAAAGCTTGATTTAAAATCAATTCATCTGTTTTACCAATACCTGCAAGTGATCCACTAATATCATATTTCTTTTTTGATTTTTTTCTTACCCACTCATCTATTAAACAATTTCCTGGAGCTATGTCACAGGCTTTTATATAATTCTTTTTTTTATCTAATTCATCCCATTTAACTGTTTGCGTAATATTTGAAATTCCTCCTATATTTACAATATTAACAGAATAAGAGTTATCTAATTCTTCTTTTAAATATTTATTTACAATTAAGTTATGAAAAATTGGTGTTAAAGGAGCACCTTCACCTCTATTTTTTAGATCATTTTGTCTAAAATTGTAAACTACTTTTTTTTTGGTTAATTGAGATAAAAGTTTTCCATCACCTAATTGTTTAGTAATTTTTTTTTTGCTATCATGAAATATTGTCTGTCCATGAAAACCTAATAAGTCTACGTCTATTTTATTATTGTTTAAAATTTCCTTTACTACATTGGCATGGAAGAAAGTAATTTCTCTTTCAATATATTTTATTTCACTTTCATATTTGAATAGGTGATCTGGAACTAAAATTTTTGCTCTAATATCTAGTATTTTTCGTCTTATTTTATTCCCATACTCAAAATATCTGTCTAATAAAGGTGAATATACCTGCTGACCATCAGACTTTATAATAGATGCATCCACTCCATCCATTGAAGTTCCACTCATTAGTCCTAATGCTGTATATAACTTACCCATTCTTATTTTTTTTTTAAAAAATTTGTATATTGTAAGACTATAAGCTTATGAATAAATTTTTAAAAGAATTTAAAGAGAGAGGATTTTTTTATCAATGCACTAATGAAAGTGATCTATCAAAACTATTAGATAAAAAAAAGATCTCAGCATATATAGGTTTTGATTGCACCGCTGAAAGTCTTCATGTAGGCAGTTTACTTCAAATAATGTGTTTAAGGCTTCTTCAAAAGCACGGTCATAAACCAATTGTTTTATTAGGAGGAGGCACTACGAGAATTGGTGACCCATCCGGAAAAGATAAAACACGTAAGTTACTATCTGAAAAAGAAATTCTAAAGAATTCAAAAAATATTAAACAAATATTAGAAAAATTTTTAGATAAAAAAAATAAGAAAACTAAACCAATATTTGTCGATAATTACAAATGGTTAAAGAGTCTTAACTATATTAATTTTTTAAGAAAAATCGGTAAACATTTCACTATAAATAAAATGTTGTCATTTGAGAGTGTGAAAACGCGTTTGGAAAGAGAACAATCATTAAGTTATATGGAGTTTAATTATATGATACTTCAAGCATACGATTTTTTAGAATTAAATAATAAAGAGGATTGCATTCTACAAATAGGTGGATCGGACCAGTGGGGAAATATAATTAATGGTGTTGATTTAATCAAAAAACATTCTGATAAAGAAGCTTTTGGTCTAACAACCCCATTAATTACATTGGCAGGTGGAGCTAAAATGGGTAAAACTGCTGATGGTGCGGTTTGGCTTGATAAAAAATTTCTTTCACCATACGACTATTGGCAATTTTGGCGAAATACAGATGATAGAGATGTAAAGAAATTCTTAAAATTTTTCACAGATATTGAAACTGAAAAAATTGATAATTTTAGTAACCAAAATATAAATCAATTAAAAATTTTGCTTGCAAATAAAACAACTGAAATGCTTCATGGAAAAAAAGAGTCATTAAAAGCAGAGAAAATAGCAAAAGAAGCATTCTCAGACAATTCTTCAGGATCAAGTCTCCCATCAATTGAATTAAGTAAAAAAATATTAAATAAAAACATAAATGTTATTGAATTAGTTGTCTTGGCAAAATTTGAAAAATCAAAAAGTGAGGTAAGAAGATTGATCAAAGGAAGGGCAGTCAAAATAAATAATCAAATTATTGAGGATGAAAAGTTTCAAATTACAGATGAAATTTTTAAAGATAACTATATCAAATTATCAATTGGAAAAAAAAGACACATTAGAATTCAATTAAATTAATTTTTTTTAATTTTTTCCAAAGTTCTTGTTATGAATCTTGGAGTTAAAGTTTTAATTGGATTAACAGAAGTCTCCAAATTTTTAGGTGGGCCTTTTATTTTAAAACTTACACCAAAAACACCTTCACCAGTTTTAGAGCCAACCAATATTTTTCCCAAAACTGGAATCGTGCCTATTGCTTTATTTATTGTAGTCGCTGGAACTAACGTCCCTCTCAAACTAATTAGTTTATCTTTTTCGATATATCCATCCATCAATACAGATATCGCAGGTCCGATTGCATAAATTTCATTGATATTCATTAACTTTTTTTTATTTTCAAACTTCATCTCGAATTCATCAAATCTTATTCCCTCACCTGACAAAATGTCAGCAATACCTTGAAGAGATGCAAGAGTGAGCAATTTAGTTAAAGTAGGCAGTTCTTTTAACTTAAAATCATAAATTTTTAGAGTAGAATATGAAACATCACCATCTTTAATACTATAAAAATCTAAGACTCCATCATCAAATCCTTTAATAAATTTATATTTTTTAACTATTGGTTCTGCAAGATCTAAAAATAGAGTTGTTATTGTTTTGTTATCATTTGTTTTAGCAGTAAATTTCATCTTTTTTTGTTTTGGAAAATCTCCTTCGAGATTTCCTTCAAACAATTTTTGTTTTTTAAATTTTAAATTTCCAGATAAATTTTTTAAATTATATTCGCTATCTAAACGAAAATTTTCAATTTTCAAAATCAATTCAAAATCTTCATCGAAATAATCTTTATTTTGATCACCGAACAAAATATTTTTAAGTAAGCTATCCCCATTAAAACTGCTTCCTTCTAGAACATATCTGCTATTAATTTTTTTTATATTAAAAATATTTCTCTGATCTTGGATGTCTAAATAATTTACATTAATATTTCTAATGTCTTTTATTTTAAATTTTGATGAGAATTTGATATTTTGTCCCTCAATAGTATTTTCATTTTCGTCAAGCCTAATAGATTTTAGAAAAATTTGCTTTGTAGAGTCCCTATATCCATTAAATCTAATTTTTGTCTCATAATTCTGATCTTTTTTAAAATTTAAAAAATTTATGAGAAATGGATCTTTATCTAATTTTATTTGTCCCGCAAAATTTATTAATTGATCTTTTTTTTCAATCTTAAAATCAATATAATCTTTATTATCTTGCAAATAAATATCACCCTTTCCTCCAATATAAAGATTGTTTTTATTATACTCCATTTTTAAATTATTGTTTTCAATTAAAATTTTATCATTTATTTTTGGAAAAATATTTTTTAATTTAAAATTATTTGCTATTAAAAATTTTTTAACATCAATGTTAGAAAGTATATACTTATTTGAAATTTTAAAATTTTCATCTAAATTAAATGAAAATTCATTTTTTGAGCTGAATGTTATTTTTTCAACTCCTATATCTGGAATAAATTTTTCTCTAAATAAATTAAAGTTTTTATTGTTTAATTCAACAATATTATTATTAAGGTTTCCATTAAGAGAATATCCTTGTTTAATTCTTTTTAAATCTATTTTATCTGAAAAAAAATTAATACCATCTAGCATAAATTCGCTATCTTGAATTTCTAGGTTATCTTTTTCAATTTTAAACACAAAATTTAAATCACTTAATTTATGATCCTTAAATAAACTTAATTTTGCATCTTTTACATATCCTTTTGCAAAATAATTATTTTTTATATTTCCTTTATTATCAAAATTGATTTTTAAATCCGCAATGACAAAACCTTTAACTTGAAGAAATTTTTCAAAAATTATTATTTTCGGGTTATTATAAAAAGTTTTTGTAAATGATACTAAATTTTCAATATCTATAGACTTAGTAGAAATATCAAGATTTTTAATTAAGAATTCATTTTTGAAAAAAGAAATTAATGAAATTTTAGTTTTGATACTTTCGATTTCTAGGGCCTCTTTTCTACTTTTAATTTTTGAGCCTAAGATTTTTACGTTTATTTTCAGTTCTAATGGGTTAAGCTTTAAATTTACTTGATCTAATTCAAGGTCGAGATTCTTATTTACACTTATTAGTTTACTTTTAATTTGATTATTAAATTTATCTGTTTCAACACCTACCAAACTAAAATAAGTTATAAATATAATAGTAAATAGAGTAAATATTATTATAATTTTTGAAATTATTTTCATATATCTTGATACAAAGATTTTTCTAAAAACTGATCAATATCTCCATCTAATACTTTGTCTGGATCTGAACTTTCATGATTTGACCTATTATCCTTAACAAGTCTATAAGGTTGTAAAACATAAGATCTAAGCTGATGACCCCATCCAATTTCTGATTTTGTAGACTCATGACTTTGATTTTCTTTTTCTTTTTTTTTTATTTCAAAATCATAAAGTCTTGCTTTTAGCATATTTAAACATGTTTCTTTATTTTTATGCTGTGATCTCTCATTTTGGCACTGAACAACAATTTTTGTAGGTAAATGAGTAATTCTTACAGCGCTGTCTGTTGTATTAACATGTTGTCCACCTGCTCCACTCGAGCGATAAGTATCAATTCTCAAATCCTTATCCAATATTTCTATATTAATGTTTTCATCAACAACGGGATAAACCCAAACACTTGCAAAACTTGTATGTCTTCTTGCGCCAGAGTCGAATGGTGAAATTCTCACAAGTCTATGTATACCGGACTCCTTTTTAAGCCAACCAAAAACATAATCTCCCTCGATACTAATTGTAGAAGATTTAATTCCTGCCTCGTCCCCTTTGTGCTCACTTATTAAAGTTGCTTTGAATTTTTTTTGAGATGACCATTTTAAATACATCCTCCTAAGCATTTCGGCCCAATCTTGACTCTCTGTACCCCCTGCCCCTGCGTGAATCTCAATATAGCAATTGAGTGAGTCTGCTTCATTTGACAAAAAGCACTTTATTTCATTTTTTTTGATTAAATCTCTTAGATCATTAATATTCTTTAATACTTCATTTTGCACACTGATGTTGTCCTCTTGTTGAGCCAGCCTATTAAGCTCATCAAGATCTTTTAAATTTTTAACTGAATTTTCATATGAAATTACTAAATCTTCGTACAATTTTTTTTCTTTAATAACTTTTTGGGAAACAGATTTATCTTTCCAAAAATTTGCATCGAGCATTTTTTTGTTATGATTTTCTAATTTTATAAAAATATTATTTTTTTCAAAGATACTCCTTTATTCTTTGGTTAATTTTTTCAATATCTTTTTTAATATCTAAATATTTGGTGTCCATTAATAGAACCTTAATATATTATTGGTGTCTATTCTATTATTATTTGAATATAATATTTTTCCATCAATTACATTTTTACTTTTGTAAGCCTCTAAAATTGTATTTTTAGAAGTAAATTTAGCTTTTTGACCAGTTAATGGATCTACTACCATCATAGTAATATCTTTTGATACCTTAAAAGGTCTAGCATCTGCTTTTTTAATAGCTGATTGAACAAAATTTTTAAATATAGGTAAGGCTGTTTTAGAACCAGTCTCAAATTTTCCTAAAGGCTCAGGATTATCCATGCCAACATAAACACCTATGACTAAGTTTGATGTAAAACCTATAAACCATGTATCAGTATTTTCATTCGTAGTGCCAGTTTTTCCTGCTAAATTTAAATTAAGATCTCTCAATTTTTTTCCTGTTCCTCTTTTAATTACTCCTTCTAATATTGACGTAATTTGATAAGCTGTTTGAGGTGAGAAAACTTGTTTATAAGTATTTTTTATTTTAGGATAATCTTTTCCTGTAAAAGATATCATATCACAATTACTACAAGTTCTTTTTTCATTATTTAAAATTGTATTTCCCTCACTATCCTGAATTCTGTCAATTAAAACTGGTGTTACCAGTCTGCCTCCGTTTACAAAAGCGGAGTAGGCAGAAGTCAGTTTCAACAAAGTAGTTTCTGCAGATCCTAATGATATAGATAAAAGCTCATCTGGATTATCATATATACCCAGAGTTTTCGAAAATTTAGCCAAATTTTTTACCCCTAAATTTTGTGCTATTCTGACCGTCATCAGATTTCTAGATTTCTCTAAGCCGACTCTCAATGTTGATGGTCCATAGAATTTTTTTCCATAATTTTCTGGCTTCCAAACTTTTAAATCTGATCCTTGATCTAAAACCAAAGGTGCATCCAAGACTAAAGATGAGGGAGTAAAATTACTTTCTAAAGCTAAGGCATACACAAAAGGTTTGAAGGCTGATCCTGGTTGTCTTAGAGCTTGCGAAGCTCTATTAAATTCACTTTTTTTAAAACTAAAACCCCCCGATATAGCCATTACTCTTCCAGTATAAGGATCCATAACAACGATACCTCCATTAATTTTAGGAATTTGTTTTAAACTATAATTATTGCCTGAAATGTTTTTAACATAAACGACGTCTCCAACTTTTAATAAATTTTTAAATTCCTTATTTGTCCAGGATATATCTTGATACTTTATTATGCCCTCTATTTTATCTTTAGTTTCTATTTCAGCAGAAAATTTACTAATTTTTTTTACTATGGCAATTTTCCAATTAATCGATTTTTCAATCTCATACTTATCAAGATTTTCAAACCAATTGTTAGTCAATTTAATATTTTTAATTGGACCTCTCCAACCTCTTCTTTTATCATATTCAACTAATCCATTTCTTAAGGATGCAGTGGCAATTTTTTGTAATTCTAAGTTAATGGGAGTATTAATATTAAATCCCTGCTTATAGACTTTTTCATAAGAGAGTTTATCAATCACATTTTTTCTAACATCTTCAATATAATATTGAGCATCCTCTAAAAAAACTTTTTTTGCTTTTTTAAGTTCAATTTTTTGTGACCTAAAATTCTCATATTGACTGGAATTAATAAAATCATTTTCTAATAAATTTTTTAAAACTAAATCTCTTCTAAACTTAGCTAAATCAAGATTACGATATGGGTTGTACTTACTAGGTGCTTTTGGTAGTGCTGCTAACATTGCAGCTTCAATATAATTTAATTCTTTAATTGATTTGTCAAAATATTCAAGACTAGCTGCTGCCACTCCATACGCGCCACTTCCTAAATATATTTGATTTAAATATAACTCAAGTATTCTCTCCTTGGAAAGTGCTCTCTCAATTCTAAAAGCAAGAATTGCCTCTTTAATTTTTCTGTTAATACTTACTTCATTCGTTAATAAAAAATTTTTTGCTACTTGTTGAGTGATTGTAGATGCTCCCTCTAATCTTTTTGAGGTCAAAATATTGCTTATATTATTTATGACTGCTCTAAGCACACCTTTTGCATCTACACCAGGATGAGAGAAAAAATTTTTATCCTCAGCAGACAAAAAAGCACTAATAACTTTTTGGGGAATTGAACTATAAGGAACAAATATTCTTTTTTCTTTTGAGAAATCTGATACCAATTCACCGTTGCCTGAATATACTTTACTTGATACAGGTGGTTTATAATTTTTTAAAAACTTATAATCTGGTATATTATTTGAAAAATTCCATAAGATTACCATTATCAAACTAAATGAAATTAATAAAATACCAATAATACCAATAAATATTTTCTTAAAAATTTTGCTCATTTTCATTTCATTATATACGGGAATTTGTTAAAGATATGGCATAAAGAATACACAAAATTTACTATGGATTATTTAATAAAAAAATCAGAACAAAAACTATGGACAAAAATTTATATATTGATGCCTCGCATCCAAATGAAACTAGAATTGTACTTAAATCTAATGATAACATCGAGGATTACGAGTACGAGGGCTTAAAAAATAATTTAATCAAAAATAATATTTATTTAGGCAAGGTCAGTAGGATTGAACCATCTTTACAGGCAGCTTTTGTAGATTTTGGTAGAGAAAGACACGGTTTTTTATCTTTTAATGACATTCAATCTGATTACTATCAAATTCCTAAGAGTGATCTGGAAATAATCAAATTTGAGGAAGAAAAAGCACGAGAAGAATTATCAAAAAAAGTAGAGGAAAAAGAGGAAGAAAGAATTGCTGAAGGGAATTTAGAGCTTGAAGACCCAATCGAAATCAAAAATCAAGATGAAAAAGAAAGTCTTGAAGCTTCGAAAGAAAAAAAAAATGATAATAAATTAAAATTTAAAACATATAAAATACAAGAAGTTATTAAGCCTAATCAAGTAATTCTGGTTCAGGTTATTAAAGATGAGAGAGGCCAAAAAGGAGCTGCCTTGAGTACTTTTATATCTATTGCTGGTAAATATATAGTTTTAATGCCAAATACTGCCAAAGGTGGTGGAATTTCAAGAAAAATATTTAATCCTGCTGATAGAAAAAAAATAAGATCAATTCTCAACGAAATTGAAATACCCAAAGAGATGGGTTTGATCGTTAGAACAGCTGGAAGTAATAAAACAAAAAATGAAATTAACCATGATTTACAAACATTAGTAAACACCTGGAATCAAATAAAAGAAAGTGCAATAAATTCTATTGCTCCATCTTTAATACACCAGGAAAGTGAAATTATAAAAAGAACTTTAAGAGACATGTACGATGAAAATACTCAGAATATATTTGTAGAAGGCAATGAAGGTTACAAGAAAGCGCAAAATTTTATGAAAATGATGATGCCTTCACATGTAAAAAAGATAAAAAAATACAGAGGAAAAAATCCTCTATTTATCGAAGAAGGTATCGAACAAAAACTTAATCAAATATTTGAGTCTGAGATAAAATTAAAATCAGGTGGATATTTAGTAATAAATCCGACTGAAGCTTTAGTTTCAATTGATATAAATTCAGGAAGTTCAATAAGACAAAAAAATGTTGAAAGCACCGCATTGGATACTAATCTAGAGGCAGCAGACGAAATAGCTAGACAAATCAAAATTAGAGATTTGTCAGGATTAATAATAATCGATTTTATAGACATGCTTAGTTATGGAAATAGAAAGCTTGTAGAGAGAAGATTAAAAGAGAAATGTAGATCTGATAGGGCGAGAATTCAAATAGGAAGAATAAGCAATTTTGGTTTATTGGAAATGTCAAGACAAAGATTGAGGGAAAGTGCAGTTAAATGGAAAATAAATCTTACAGATGAATCTTTTGCTTTAAAAATACTTAAATTAGTTGAACTTAAAACAGTTATAAATAAGGCGAAATATGTAAACTTAAAAGTTTGTGAAAAAATTTCAAATTTTTTAAAAGAAAATTTTATTGAAGATTTAAAATATTTTGAGAAAAAAAATAAAATGAAAATAGATATAATAACTGATAATAATTTAATTATACCCGAATATATAATTGATCTAAAAAATAAATCGAAAAAAACTCTAGAGTTGATTGAACATTATGAAAAATTAAAAAACCTTAATGCAGTAAAATTAGATGAAAAAGTAATTCAATTAAAAAGTAAAAGAGTTTATAAAAAAAAAGTATTTAAAAAAAAAAGATTTTACAAGAAAGCTAAATAATTCCTTTAATGGGTGACGAAGCACTACCCATTAGAATTTTTTGAATTCTACCTGAAAGATAAGATTGTCTTCCTGCAATTACTGCATTTTTAAATGCAAGAGCCATATCAAAAGGTTTTTTAGCTTTTGCAATTGCAGTATTAACTAAAACACCATCACATCCAAGCTCCATTGCTATGGTAGCATCTGAAGCTTGCCCTAACCCTGCATCAATAATTAAAGGTAGTTTTGTTTGTCTTCTAATTATCTTAATATTAGTATGATTTTGTATACCAAGGCCAGAGCCAATTGGAGCAGCTAAAGGCATTATTGCACAAGCTCCTGCGTTTTCTAATCTCTTAGCCATTAAAGGATCATCGTTACAATAAACCATCACTTTAAAACCCTCTTTTGCTAAAATCTCAGTTGATTTAAGTGTCTCAATCATTTCAGGAAATAAATTTCT
>MDTE01165837.1_pt1 | contig 11059 bp, 9 predicted proteins | sample 811231 | NCBI WGS metagenome assembly MDTE01 (sample SAMN05326651, study PRJNA326480) | marine metagenome | isolation source: seawater | place: Indian Ocean: Red Sea | collected 2010 | reverse complement strand
TTTTGATGACCTAAATCAAAAGGCATCGAAGAACCTCTTTTTTCTATCATTTCTCTTGTTTTTTGTTTTACCGCCCCTTTATCTTGCCAATAAACAAGCTCATCAAGAACAAATTCTAAATTTTTGTAGGTATACTCATGGCCACAATAAACTTTAGTATTATCTGGTAATGATTTTAGTTTTTTTAAGCTTTGTAACATTTGTTCGTATGTGCCCTCAAATACTCTTCCACAGCCATAGTAAAAAAGAGTATCTCCACTAAATAATAAATTTTCTTTATCAGAATAATAAACAATATGATCAAGAGTATGTCCAGGAGTCGAAATTATTTTCAAAGAAATAAATTTAAAATCTATTTTTTGATTATTTTTTAAAAGTACAGTTGTTTCTTCAATATTTTCATTTGGAGAATATACATCAATTTTATATTTATTTTTAATTTCTTTAATTCCTTGTGTATGATCTGAATGATGATGAGTAGCCAATATCCCTTTTAAAACTAATTTATTTAATTCTAAAAAATTTATAATAGGATTGGGCTCTGAAGGATCGACTATTAATGCCTCATTTGTTTCATTTGAATATATTATATAAGAGTAATTATCTTTTAATTGTTTTATTATTTTAACTTCTACGCTCATTTTTTCTAATTTGTTATAATAGATGCATTTGCAAATGTTTTTTGATTTGATGTTATTTTGATTGGTTCAAAATTTTTATAGCTAAGTAAAAAAATAGCTTCACTTACAAAAAAATTTACTCCAAATGAATTATTTTTAACATTAAATTGTTTTGACTTTGCAGTTAATCCAATACTTTTTTCAATAATTATGTTTAAATCTCTACACAGTTCATAAAAATCTTTAATGGTAAAGAAGTGAATATTTGGAGTTTCATACCAAGAATATGGTAGTCCTTTTGTAATTGGCATTCTTCCTTTTAACATTAGTTGGGTACGTATTCTCCAATGACCAAAATTAGGAAATGAGACAATCGCTTTATTTCCAATTCTTAATAATTCTATTAACATTTCTTTAGGCTTTATCATTGCTTGAAGAGTTTGACTTAAAATAACATAATCAAAGCTTTGATTAGAATATTGTTTTAAATCTGTTTCTGCATTTCCTTGAACAACACTATATCCTGAAGCTATGGCCTTTCTTGTTAGAAAAGAATCTATTTCAATTCCTCTTGTATCAGATTGAATATTTTCTTCTAATTGCCCCATAAGCCTTCCTTCTCCACATCCAATATCAAGAACTTTGGATTTGGTTTGGATCAAAGATTCTATTAATTTCCAATCTTTTCTAATGCTTTTAATACTCATATCGTTCATTATTGATCTCTTATTTTTTCATAATTGCTATTAAGAAATCCTGAAATAGCTAAATCTAATTCAGGCTCATCTAATAAAAAACTATCGTGTCCCTTGTCAGTATCAATTTCTGTAAAACTTACTTTTCTAGTATTATAATTAAGAATATCAACAATCTGCTTATTCTCCCTTGTTGGAAACAACCAATCAGAAGTAAATGCAATTACTAAGTAATTTATATGTTCATTTGAAGTTATAGGAAATTCAATTGTTTGTTTAAATTTTTCAACTACATCAAAATAATCCATAGCTCTAGTTAAATACAAATAACTATTTGCATCAAATCTTTCCACAAAAGATTTTCCCTGATAGCGAAGATAACTTTCAATTTGAAAATCTGCATCAAAACCAAAAGAAATAATATCTCTTGACTGAAGTTTTCTCCCAAATTTTCTATGCATAGCATCATCAGATAAATATGTTATATGTGCAATCATTCTTGCTACTGCCAAACCTCTTTCAGGTTTACAGTTTTCATTATTGTAATTACCCTTCTTCCATAATTCATCATTCATTATTGCTTGTCTTCCAACTTCATGAAAAGCAATATTTTGAGCTGAGTGTTTTAAAGCTCCAGCAATATGAATTGCATTAATTATTTTTTCAGGATAATCAATTGTCCATTGCAATACTTGCATTGCACCCATTGATCCTCCGATTACTGAGAAAATCTTATTTATTTCTAAAGAATCAATAAGCAACTTTTGAGCCTTTACTATATCTTTAATTGTTATTGATGGAAAATCTGTTCCATACGGCTTATTTGTTTTTAAATTATTTTCTTTTGGACCAGTTGACCCTAAACATCCCCCTAATACATTTGAACAAATTACATAATATTTATTTGTGTTTATTGGCTTATTTGGCCCTACTAACCTTTCCCACCATCCATCTTTGTTAGTTATTGGGTTTTTTCCTGCAACAAATTGATCTCCAGTTAAAGCGTGACAAATTAATATTACATTGTCTCTACTTTTATTTAATTTGCCAAAAGTTTTGTAAGCTATCTTAAAATCATCAAATTTATAACCAGAATCAATAATAAAATTTGCATTTTTAAAATATGCAATACAGCAATCTAATTCTTTATTTTTTTCTATATTAAATAAATATTTCATATTTTTAATTTTTCCAAAAAAAAACCGCCCTTATTGAGGCGGTATCATCGCTTTAGCTGTTTCTAAAAAGATACACACCCGCAAGCTGTTTCAAATCGGTGTTAAAAAAATCCTTTAGATTAATAGGTATTCTTAGTCAATAACTCATATCAATCAAATTTTATGCCGGTTTTCTTTGATTTAATGATATTTAATTAGTAAAGAGCCTAAATATTATGCAAGAAAAAAATTTAAAATTGTTAAGATCTGAAATTGATAAGATTGATGATCAATTATTAGAATTGATTATTAAAAGAACATCTGTAGTTGATAAAATAGGTGGATTAAAAAAAGACACTACTAAAATAGTAGATAAGGATAGAGAAAATAAAGTAATTGCAAGATTATTAAACTTGCATAAAGGTAATTTTTCTAGAGACAGTATAGTTCGTATTTGGAGAGAAATTTTTCATACTTCTGCAAAAGTTCAATTAAAAAATAATAATTTATTAAATCCAAAAAGAGGAGTTGATTCTATAAAACTTTATACTGGAGGTGTGTCTAAAGTAAAAGGAATAGAAAAAATTATCAAATTATCTTCTAATGAAAGTCCTTTTGGTCCAAGTAAAAAAGCTGTAGATGCTTATGAAAAATCTTCTAGTAACCTTTCCAGGTATCCAGAACTAACTGCAGACTCATTACAGCAACATATAGCAAAAAAGTATAACTTAAATTCAAATCAAATTATTAGTGGCACAGGTTCAGATGAAATTTTGATTTTTACTGTATTAACGTTTTGTTCACCAGGAGACGAGATAATTCATGCAAAACATGGATTTGAAATGTATCCAATTATGGCAAAATATGCTGGAGCAGAATCTGTAATTGCATCTGAAATTAATTATAAAGTAGATATAGAATCCATAATTCAAAATATTACAGATTCCACTAAACTTATATTAATTGCCAATCCAAATAACCCAACAGGAACTTATCTAAACAAAAAAGAGCTAAGATATTTATTAAATAAAGTTCCTTCAAATATTGTTGTTGTGATAGACACTGCGTATGCTGAATTTGCAGATGCTGATGATTATGACAAAACCTTTTCTTTGGCTGACGAATATAATAATGTGATTATAACAAGAACTTTTTCAAAAGCATACTCATTAGCAGGTCTTCGCTTAGGATGGGGTTATGCATGCTTAGATCTCATAAATATGCTTAAAAAATTAAGGCCTCCTTTTAACCTACCACCTGGTGCTATAGCAGCAGGAATTGCAGCCATAGATGATGATAGTCATCTTAACAAAGTTGTTGAACATAATTCTAATGTTAAAGAATGGTTTATTAGTTCATTGAATGAGCTAGGTTTTGTAGCATATGATACACAAGCAAATTTTACATTTGTAGTCATTCCTGATAAGAAAAATCTAAATGCAAACATACTAAATGATTTTTTACTTTCAAAAGGTATTGCAGTTAGATACTTATCAAGTTATGGCTTGCCTAATGCTTTGAGAATTACATTAGGTATGAAAGAAGAGTTAACCAGAACCCTTGAAATATTAAAACAATTTATCAATATTAATGAATAACTCTTTTAACAATATTTTAATTATTGGCATGGGATTAATTGGATCTTCTATAGCAAGAGCAATAAAAAAAAATAAAATATCCTCAAATGTATATGGATTAGATTTAGATCAAGAAGTTTTAGCTAATTGTAATAGATTGGGTATTTTGACTGAGTCAAAAAAAGATTTAGAAGAATATTCATTTCAGTTTGATTTAATAATTATCTGTTCCCCCTTAGGTACATACAAAAAAATTTTTTCATCTTTAAACAAATTTGTTAAACAATCTACTTTAATTACTGATGTTGGATCAACAAAAGTAAGTGTAATAAAAGATTATAAAGATTGTTGCCCTAACAATAAGAATATTTTTTTTATTCCTGCACATCCTATAGCGGGTCTTGAAAAGAGTGGTCCAGAACATGGCTTTGCAGAACTTTTTGAGAATAGATATTGCATATTAACCCCAATAGAAAATGAAGAAGAAAATATTGTTAAAATTAAAAATTTTTGGAAAAATATAGGTATGAGTATAGAAATAATGAAACCAGAACATCATGACAGAGTTTTAGCTATGACTTCTCATATCCCGCAACTAATTGCATATTCCATAGTATTTACAGCGAATGAACTTGAAGATCATTTAAAAGACGAAGTTTTAAAATATTCTGCTGCTGGATTTAGAGATTTTACAAGATTAGCTGGAAGCGATCCTATAATGTGGAGAGATATATATAAAATGAATAAAGAAGCAGTTATTGAAATGCTTGGAAGATTTGCAGAAGATTTAACTACGTTACAAAAAGCTATACGAAATGAAGATTCGAAATTTTTAGAAAATATTTTTTCTTCTACTAGAGAAATAAGAAAGACAATTGAAAGTTTAGGTCAAGCAGGTTCTTTTGATCCAACTGAAAAAAAAAAATAATATTTAGTTAAATAATTTTTTTTGTTTCTTGTTCTATCACTTCTTCAATTTTTTTTAATAAATCTGATTTTTTTAAGCCATAAGGTATAACTTTTAAAAAGCTTATAATTATATGACCCGGTTTTTTTATAAAAGTATCTTTTGGCCAAAATTTTCCAGAGTTTACAGCTACTGGCAATATGTTTGATTTAGTTTCTTCATAAATTCCAACTATACCAGATTTATAATTAGCAATTTCATTTAGTTTTTTTCTAGTTCCTTCTGGAAAAATAATAATAGAATTGCCACTGGAAATCCTTTCTTTTGTTTCTCGCAATATTTTTCTCATAGCTGATGTTCCTTCGGATCTTTCTATAGATATCATATTTGATTTTTTTAAATATTGACCAAAAATTGGAATATTAAATAATTGTTTTTTATGAATGAATATTGAATTGTTTACATGATAATATAAAGCAAAAGTTTCAAAAGCTGATTGATGTTTGGATGCGATTAAGCAAGGATAATCTGGTATATTTTCACTTCCTTTAATTTCATATGTTATTTTACAAATAATTTTTAAAAATTTAAAAATGCCTAAAATCCAAAAATTAACAGGTTTTCTCATATCTTCAGATTTATAAAATAAATAGGGCGTACAAATTATACCCATTAAAATTGTCCACAATCCAAGAAGAACATAAAAAACTATTGAGCGAATTAACATTGTAATAATAATTGATTTATATAATTTCTGTTGTCATTTATATATACATTATGTTGATTATTTGTTCTTCCTGTAATTCAAAATATCTTATTAATTCCGCTGATTTAAAGCCAAATGGAAGGAAAGTACAATGTGCTAAATGCAATCATACATGGTTTCAAACCTCTGTTATAGATAATCAGGAGAGCGTAAATGAAACTATTCATTTGAGTGATAATGATTCAAATAAAGTTAAGAGTTCAAGTAATATTAATCTCCCTTCAACTATTGTAAAGGAACAAACATTTAGTTTTATAAATTCTTTACTTGTTATTTTTTTTACATTTGTACTAATCGTCATTTATTTTTTATTTAAAAGTCATGGAGTAAATTTTTTTGTTTTTATTAATTATTATATTTTAGAATTTTATTTTAATTTAAAGATGATAATTAATGATTTAGCAAAAATAATTTTCACAATTCTTAATTAACTTTTAATCCACTTTGGCATAATATCTTTTGAAATTAATTTTTCTATATTTTCACTTTTTCTAATAATAAAAAATTTTTTATTATGAATCAATATTTCCGCTGGAAAATTTTTTGAATTATAATTTGAAGCCATTACAAAACCATAAGCCCCTGTATCGCATATGGCAAGATAATTACCAATTTTCTGTTCTGGCAATTTAATATTTTTTGATAAAATATCTGAACTTTCGCATATTGGACCAGCAATTGTATATTTCCTCTTTTTTTTATTTTTTGAAAATGATTCAATTTTATGAAAAGCTTTGTACATTGATGGTCTTAGAAAGGTTTGCATACCAGCATCAGTTATTAAGTAATTTATTGGTCCATTTTTTTTTGATGTTAATATTTTTGTTACTAATACTCCTGAATTAGCAACTAAATATCTACCAGGCTCTATAGATATTTCAAAATTTTTTTTTCTAAAATATTTATTAATTAAATTTGATATTTTTAACAAGTTTATCTCTTTTTCATTATTATAAGTTACTCCAAAACCACCACCTAAATCTAAAGACATAATTTTTATATTGTTGTTAGAAAATATATTTATAGCCTCTTTTATTTTTTTGAAAACTTTTTCAAAAATTTTAGCATTGTGTATTTGACTCCCAATATGGCAGCTAATTCCATTTAGATTGACATTATCTAAATTTTTTAAAATATAACAAACTTCTGGCAATTGGTCGTATACTATTCCGAATTTATCGGCTTTTCTTCCTGTTGAAATTTTATCTAATGTTTGAGCATCTATATCTGGATTTATTCTAATACCAATTTTCGTTTTTTTCTTTAAAGATTTTGATATTGAATTTATTAATTCTAATTCTTTAATTGACTCAACATTTATTTGCTTTATTTTTTTTTTGATTGCAAATTCTATATCTTTACGAGATTTTCCTACGCCTTCAAAAATAATCTTTTTAGGATTTATACCTGCTCTTAAAGCACGTTTTAATTCTCCTATGGAAACTACATCTGCTCCAGCCCCTAAATTTTTTAAAATTGAAATTATTGCTTGATTAGAATTGGCTTTAATTGCATAAAATATTTCAACATTAATATTTTTTTTTATTTTATTGTATGCATCAGTAATTTTTTTTTGTGAATATATATAAAAAGGAGTTTCAATTTTTTTAGTTAATTTAACTAGAGATACACCTTCAATAAAAGGTTCGTTTTTTTTAAATCTTATAGTCATTAGTCAGTTTGAATAATTACTAATTTTTGTCGTTTTTTTTCTTCCTCAAATTTTTTCATACATGCCTCATCACAAGGATAAGTAATAATGGATTTATCCAACTTATCTTCTGGAAGACTTAGTGGACCAACCTTGCCGCAGGCCCAAAGAATTGATAATAAAAATAAAGCTATTAATTTATTTAAATGTTTCATAAATATTTTTTTATAGCATATTGAATTGATTTTTTCACAATCTTCTCGATAAAGTCGAGAATCAATATCAATAGAGTTATTGATTTTTAATAATAGTTTTGAGCTATCTTTTTCTAAAAAAGTATTTCGTGCTGGGTTTTTTTTCATATCGGAGCGCCTATTAAGAGATATTTAAGTTAATTTCTACCTCAATAGTTAAATAATTTACATAACCTTATTTTTTCTTATATAAGCTTGGTTTTAGGAGACTAATGGATATTAAAAAGGTTGTAATAATTGGTTCAGGGACTATGGGAAGTGGTATTGCAGCTCAGGTTGCAAATGCTGGAATTTCCGTTACCCTTTTAGATTTGTCTTCAAAAGAAGGATCTCGAAACCAAATCACAGAAAATGCTAAAGATAGAATTTTAAATTCACGACCACCATTATTAGTTGAAAAAAATAAAATTAAACTAATTACCCCTGGAAATATTGACGATGATTTCAATGCAATAAAGGAGGCTGATTGGGTAGTAGAAGCTGTAGTTGAAAGAATTGACATTAAACATGATATTTATAAGAAAATTGAAGAAATAAGAAAAGAAGACTCAATTATTTCATCAAATACATCGACAATTCCACTTCAGGTCTTGTCTAAAAAAATGTCAGATAAAATGAAAAAGAATTTTTGTATCACACATTTTTTTAATCCTGTCCGCTATATGGGCTTATTAGAAATAGTAACACAACCTATAAATGATAAAGAAAAAATTGATTCATTAAAAAAATTCTGTGATGAAAAGCTTGGAAAGGGTGTGATCATTTGTAAAGATACTCCTGGTTTTTTAGGTAACCGGGTAGGCGTTTATGCTATGCAAGTAGCAATGACTGAAGCTTTTAAGATGGATATATCTATTGAAGAAGCTGATGCAATATTTGGTAGACCAATGGGAATTCCTAAAACAGGAATTTTTGGCTTGTATGATTTAATAGGTATAGATCTTATGAAAGATGTTTTAAAAAGCTTTCTTAAAGAACTGCCCAAAGAAGATCCTTTTCATGAAGTTGCTCAAGAGAATTCTCTTATAAATAAACTTATTGACGATGGATATACAGGTAGAAAAGGCAAAGGAGGATTTTATCGTATTAGAAAAGAAAATGGGCAAAAAATTTTAGAAGCAATTAATTTAAAAAATGGCAATTACTCTAAGGCTAGGAAGATTGATTTAGGTATAGGAGACCAAATGAATCTTGTTAAATTAATTAATATCGAAGGAAAATTTGGTAAATATGCAAAAACAATAATTAATAAAGTAACAGACTATGCATTGTCTTTGATACCCAATGTTACAAAAAATAAAAATGATATAGATGAAGCAATGAGATTAGGTTTTAATTGGACAATTGGTCCATTTGAAATGTTTCAAGAAATAAATAACATTAAAGAATCAAATGAAATTAAACAAAAATATTTAGATAGCAAAATAACAACATTAAGAAGAATAAAAAATAATAAAATAAATTTTATTAGGAAGGAAAACTCTTCTTCTAGTTGCTACTATTACAATTCAAGAGATTATAATATAGTTGAATTTAAAACAAAGGCTAATGTTTTAGACTCAGATTCAATGGAAATGTTAAAATCAGCCACAGAAAAAAATTTAATTATAATCAATGATGCACCTCAATTTTCTGCAGGAGTTAATTTAAATTATGTGATGGAATATGCTAAAAATAATGAGTGGAATAAGATTGAAAAATTCATTATTGATTTTCAACAGACTTGTAAAACATTAAAATATTCTGAAAATCCTGTAATTGCATCTCCATCTGGCCTAGCTATTGGAGGTGGATTTGAAGTTATTTGTCAAAGTGATTATGTTGTTTCTCATACAAATGTAGTTTTAGGTCTAGTTGAAACTTTAGTTGGATTAATTCCAGCTGGTGGGGGATGTAAAGAAATGTTGTGGCGTTGGATGCAATCTGATGAAGCGGAAAATGACCTTTATTTTGCTCCTTTGAAAGTTTTTGACTTAATTGGATATGCTAAAACAGCTAACTCACCTAATGAAGCATTACCAAATAAATTTTTATTAAAAAAAGATAAAATAGTCATAAATAGAGACAGATTACTTAACCAGTCAGAAAAATTACTTCAAGAAATTAAAAAAGACTACACGCCCCCTGAAGAACCAATATTTAACTTTCCCGGTTCATCTCTTAGAGACAATATGTATGAAATATTAGAAAATTTATATGAAAATAAAAAAATATTAGACCATGGTTTAGAAGTAGGAAAACAACTAGCCTTTGTGTTAAGTGGAGGAAATTCAACTGGTGAACTAAGTGAAGACGATATGTATTCATTAGAATTAGAGGCGTTTATGAACCTAATTCAAATGCCTAAAACTCAAGAACGCATCAAACACACTTTAGAAACAGGAAAACCATTAGTAAATTAGATAATTTTCTTGTAAAAGTTTTAATAATTTTTTTGGGAGGAAAAATTGAGTAGTTTTGATCAAAATTTAGATAAAAATTCTGCAAATTTTGTTCCTCTATCTCCGTTAAGCTTTATTTCAAGAGTAAAAGATATTTATCCAAATTATGAATCTCTAGTTTATGGTAATAGAAGTTATAATTGGCTTCAAACTTATAATCGCTGTACTAAGTTTGCAAGTGCTTTAACAAAAAAGGGCATTACTAAAAATAGTACGGTTTCTATTATTGCTGCAAATACCCCAGAATTATTTGAAGCACATTATTCTATTCCGATGTCAGGTGGCGTAATTAATACTATTAACACAAGACTTGATGCAAAAACTATTGCTTATATTTTAAATCATAGTGATGCAAAAGTCTTAGTTGTAGATAGACAGTTACACAAAGAGGTAAAAAAAGCATTAGCCACTATTAAAAAAAAAATTACTATAATTGACATTGTCGATAAATATGCTGATCAATCAAAAACAGAAAAAATTGGTGACTTAGAATATGAAGCATTTTTAAAAACTGGAGATAATAATTACGAATGGAAAATGCCTGATGATGAGTGGCAAGCAATATCATTAAGTTATACTTCTGGTACAACTGGAAATCCAAAAGGGGTAGTTTATCATCATAGGGGATCGTATTTAATGTCAACTGGCAGCGCTGCCGCTTGGAATATGCCAAACAGATTAAATTTTTTAACTGTTGTTCCGATGTTTCATTGCAATGGTTGGGGTTATCCTTGGACAGTCCCAATGTTAAATGGTCGAACAATTTGCCTGCGTAATATAGATATTAAAAAAATTTTTGAATTAATTGATAAATACAACATAACTCATTTTGGAGGTGCCCCAATAGTATTAAATATGATAACTGGTGCTTCTGAAAGTGAACGAAAAAAATTAAAACACAAAGTCTCTGTTTTAACAGCAGGCGCTCCTCCACCAAGTATTATTTTTAAAAAAATGGAAAGTCTCGGTTTCGATGTTATGCACGTTTATG
>MDTE01118669.1_pt1 | contig 11059 bp, 8 predicted proteins | sample 811231 | NCBI WGS metagenome assembly MDTE01 (sample SAMN05326651, study PRJNA326480) | marine metagenome | isolation source: seawater | place: Indian Ocean: Red Sea | collected 2010 | reverse complement strand
TGGCCTATCCGCAAAGGGCAAACCCAACTCAAATTGGTGCCACCGTACGAAAAGTGGGCGCTGAAATTGATCGCAGAAGCAGACTACAGCGACGACTACTGGGGACATCCAAGCATCAACCCGAGCGCGCACTGGGAGAATTTTCCCGACGCCCCGACCCTCTATGTTGGCGGCTGGTACGATTCTTATACCCGCAGCACATTTGAGAGTTTTATCGGGCACGGCAAGGGTCAGAAAGCGCCGGTGCAAGTTCTGGTCGGCCCCTGGGTTCACGGATCAACAACCACCGAGCAAAGCTTTGCCGGCGATATCGAGTTTGGAGAAGATGCCGCTTTACCCAGCTTTCGCGAGGTGCACCGACGTTGGTTCGACAGATGGATTAAGGGAGAGGCAGGAGGATACGAGGAAACGGCACCAATACGGATCTTTGTTATGGGCGGCGGCGAGGGCTACAAGACGGCTGCTGGGCGACTGATGCACGGTGGCAGCTGGCGCGACGAGTACGAGTGGCCGCTGGCACGTACAGTATTCACGCCATATTTTCTTCACGAGAACGGGTCATTAACGACTAAAGCGCCAGCCGAACAAGAGTCGATGACGACGTATCGCTACGATCCCAGTAACCCAGTCCCCTCTATTGGCGGCAACGTGTCTTCGCTGCTGGATTTGCTCGACATGCCAGCAGGCATCGCCGATCCCGAGTACGCTCCACGCACGCAGCGCTTCAACCAGATCATGCTAGCCGGCGGCTTCGATCAGAGCGAGAGCCCCCGGTTTTACGGGGCCAAACCACCCTTCCTTCCCCTCGGATCTAGACCTGACGTGCTTGTATTCGAAACCGAGCCGCTGCCCCAAGACACCGAAGTTACCGGACCGATAGAGGTCAAACTATGGGTATCTACGAACGCAGTCGATACCGACTTCACCGCAAAGCTCATCGACGTCTACCCACCGAATCAATGGTATCCGCGCGGCTATCACCTCAATCTCAGCGATAGTATTATTCGTCTACGCTACCGAAACGGCGACGGCCGTGCCGACTTCCTACCACCAGGTGAATCGACGGAGATCACGATTGTGCTATACCCAGCGTCTAACCTCTTTGTACGCGGTCACTGCATCCGACTCGATATCTCAAGTTCGAATTTCCCGCGCTTTGACGTTAATCCCAATACCGGCGAAGCTAGCGGGCGCGAACGGCGGCGCGTAGCTGCTGAAAACACGGTGTTTCACGAGGCAGGACGGCCGTCGCGAGTAATATTGCCGATAATCCCTAATTGACCTAGCGCCTTAAGAGCGGCAGTCTTGAGGCGGCTCCAATGAGGGGTTCGGCCCGGGGGCCCAATGGATAACAATACTTTCTATCAAATATACGGTCAGATCGATGGTCGTTGGATAATGGATGAGCGTTATCCGCGCGACAAACAAAACGTGGCTACTGAAGCCGCCAAGCGATTGGCGAAAGAGCCGGGTGTTTCGGGCGTCCGCGTCGTTCGTGAAACGTGGGACGACGAAGACGAGATTTATCGGGAGTTTACGGTCTACGATAGCACCAGGATTGGCAAGTACCGCCGCTGAGACACCTAGTGTCGCATTTTCGGTTTCTGCTCGCCGGTTAGATGGCTGAGTCCTGGAACCACTAATTTGGATACTGCCGCAGCGCACGCATTACGGGCGCTGCGGCCGAACTTCCGGAAGGCCACAGGAGCGTTACGCTCTAAGGGCGCAAGGAGTTCGAATATGCGTTGCTCCCCTCTCGGCAGGTTCAATAAAGCCTCGTACTTGTCGTGAGGCCCCTACTTGAACGCACTGCCTAGCCATTTGCTACGGCAAGGTACGCTATACAGCGGCAAGGTACGGGACCGTTAAGTGAGTCAGTTCGCCTTCAACTTTGCAAGAAAGGCTCGCTCGATGAAATTGGCGAGCCCTGAAAACTTAAGGCCTACTTCCGGCCGCCCGCAACGGGGAGATTTTGACGCGGGTAGGAGTTCTAAACTACTCCGAGTATCTTAGTTGATTGCACAGCACCCTGATTTCCTAACACTGCACGACCTATCCAGCTACGCCTTCGAGCTAAGGAAACTGCCGTCACATGCTGAAAGCGTCATCGCCGGGTCCGCAGAACGTTTCCCGATCTAAGGGTACCAAATATTGGCCCCCCGGCACTAACCAAGACGGTTGATTCCGTCTAGCGCAGCCGTCTTGTAGCACTCGGCCAAGGTGGGATAGTTGAAAACGTTGTTCACAAAATAATCTATCGTCCCTTTATGAGCGAGCACCGCTTGGCCGATGTGAATCAACTCGCTTGCGCCTTCGCCAAGGATGTGAATACCGAGCAGCTCACGTGTATCCGGATGGAAAATAAGTTTAAGTAGGCCCGACGAGTCGCCGATAATTTGGCCTCGAGCGATTTCGCTGTAAGTTGCCTTGCCGACCTCATAGGGAATCCCCTCCGACGTGAGTTCTTCTTCAGTGGGCCCCACCGTTGAGATTTCGGGAATCGTATAAATCCCGTAGGGAAATAACTCCGGTACTGAGTTCGTCTTAATACCGAAACTGTGGCACGCAGCGAGGCGGCCCTGTTCCATAGAGGTCGACGCCAAGCTAGGAAAGCCAATCACGTCACCTACGGCGTAGATATTGTTGACCGCCGTCCGGTAATTTTCGTCGACGGTGAGACGTCCGCGGTCATTCGCCTCAAGTCCGGCCCCACCTAGATTAAGCATCCGCGTCGCGCCGGTTCTGCCAATCGAATAGAGTGCTTTGTCCGCGATAATCTGCTTCCCGCTCTCCAGGTTGATACGGACACGGGAGCGTGCCCGTTCCTCATCATCAAAAGGCTCAACCACTGCGACTTCCTCACCCAAACGCAATGTTATGCGACGCTCTCGCATGAGATGGGCAAGCGTATCTACGATCTCATGATCCACAAATTCGAGCATACGATTGCGTTTATCGATGACCGTCACCCGCACGCCGAGAGTGGCGAACATTGTTCCATATTCGAGGCCAATGACACCGGCACCGATTACCGCAAGGGTTTTGGGAAGTTCTTCTAGCGCGAGGACGTCATCACTGGTGAAGACCAGTTGCCCATCAAAGGGAATGTGAGGGTCACGAGTGGTCTCAGTCCCTACAGCAATAATGAAACTTTCGGCAGTGATCTTCTGGACACGTCCATTGACGAATTTGAGTGATACCGTGCTCGGCGTTAAAAACGAGGCCGTTGCACGCATTACTTGGATATCATTGCGCTGCAGTTGGTGCGTTGTAACGTCGACCTCGTTGCGAATGACATGCGATGCGCGCTGGAGCAAATCCTCCATCGTTATATCTTTTTTTACTCGGTACGCCGGCCCATAGATCGCACGCTCGTAGAAACCAGAGAGATGGAGCACAGCCTGACGCATCGTCTTGCTCGGGATAGTTCCCGTGTTGATGCACGCGCCACCAACAACGGACTCATGCTCGGCAATAGCTACGCGCTTTCCAAGCTTAGCCGCTTGAATCGCAGCGCGCTGGCCTGCGGGTCCTGACCCGATCACGAGGAGGTCGAAGTCACTCGCCATTTTGAGGCTATCCGCTGGAGTGGCTCAAATCATACGATGAGCAGGTGGGGCATCATAACGATCGACCGCTTCGCTTCAATCGCGGTAACTGCTCGTGGTGGTTGAGCCAAGACCTCATGACACTCGCGCAGCACACCGTTTAGCTCTGTGCTAACAATGACGATGCCGACGCAATAATGAAAGAACACTAGCAAAACAATGATTCCGACGAGGCTCCCTTACGCCAGTAAGAAACTCGCTAGCTTCATATACCACGAGATTGCTGCTGCTTGTGCGAGCGACAAAACGGGTATCTGTACCACATCAAACCACTGCTGCGGAACGTTAGGCGGCCAGTGATGAACATGGTGCCGGCGTCGAACCTTGGCCCACACACGGATGCGTGCCTACCAGCATGCATGGCAACACCCGTTTAGACATTCAGCACGTGGGAGACTGGAATGAAATTTTACGATTGCAGCACGGCACCCAGTCCTAGGCGTGTGCGTATGTTTATCGCTGAGAAGGGACTGGATATTCCAACCGTTCAGGTCGATCTCAAGAACAACGAGCAACTTTCCGATTGGTTTCGCGAACTGAACCCATGGTGCACGGTTCCCGTACTCGAACTTGACGACGGTACCGCTATCAGTGAAGCAATAGCCGTGTCCCAATATCTAGAGGATATGTTTCCGGACCCTCCACTAATGGGGATCGGTGCTGCGGACCGGTCAATTGTGGCAATGTGGAATCACCGTTGCGAAATAGATGGTTTTTTCGCTGTCGGCGAAGCGTTTCGCAACGCTGCCAAGGGTTTGAGCGGTCGCGCCCTAACCGGGCCCGACAAAGTTGAGCAAATTCCGGAACTTGCGGGCCGCGGGCGGATCCGAGTGCAACGCTTTTTTGCTGCTATCAACCAACAGCTCGAGACGCACCGCTATATTGCTGGCGACCGATATTCAATTGCCGATATTACAGCCCAGATCGCAGTCGACTTCGCCAGCTGGATCCAATTACGAATCCCAAAAGATCACCGGCACGCGAATAGATGGTTCGATGATGTGAACAAACGGCCGAGCGCTCGGCTAAAATGAAACAGCTCGCATGCAGGTACCGTTTGGAAAGTACTGTTCCCTAATTTAGTGCGTTGCCTCTATGTTAATCGTCTTGGTTACGGTAGCGGCAGTTGTCATAACGACTGGTCGCCGTTGCCGGACGTGGCTACGATACCGATCGTCGCCCCCTCAAACACGGCCACACCTAGCGCGCTCGCTCCAAAACTGAGGCATCCTAAAGTCCAGCCTGAGTAACCGCATACCTGGCTATTACGAGTGCCGCAAACGACGATCGCGAACACACCAAGCTTATTTGAGACGGACATACCGATAGCGACTCATTTCTAGTCAAAGAGGGTGAATTGGTTACACCGCACCCAAATCAATAACCGCTAGCTACTGCACCTCTGAGACCCCAACTACCAAAAAGCGCCTCAGGTACGGTAGCTTGGGTCTATCTTATCAAGCATCCGCGTCCAAGCGGCGAACTCGAGCTGGCCTACGTCGTCACGGAGTGGATCATCAAGGTTGAAATCCCCGTACGCGACTTCTGCAACATCATCCGAGAGTACATTCAGTGTTCCAGCGAGCCCAGCGTCGACTTGAGTTTCGCAGCACCTTTGCAACATCCATAGCCGGAGAAACGCTTCCGGCACCGTGCGCCCAGTGGTCAGCAGTCCATGGTTCCGTAGGATCATCTGCCGGTTATCGCCCAGATCCAAAACCAGTCGTGCTCGCTCATCTAGACGCAGAGCGATACCTTCATAATCGTGATAGGAAACGCGTCCATAGAAAGCGGAGGCTTCCTGGCAGATCATTTGCAGACCTTCCTTCGTCGCCGCAACCGCGACACCGGCGCGCGTGTGGGTATGCATCACACAGGCATTGTCGCCGTCTGCCATGTGGATGGCAGAGTGAATAACAAATCCGGCGTCGTTTACGGGGTAGTCGCTTTGCCCGATGGTGTTACCGTCACAGTCGATTTTCACGAGATTGGATGCGGTGACCTCATCGTATCGTAGGCCGAACGGATTGATCAAAAAATGCGGGTCAGAGCCCGGGACTCTGACCGTCAGATGGCCGTAAATACCTATGGTCCAGCCAAAATAATCTACGAGCCGGTAGGCGGCTGCGAGCTGCACTCGCAGACGTTCCTCCGTTGCTTCAGCGACAGTTTCCTGCGTGTCGAAAGCTTCCGAGATAGCCATGTCGACCTCCCTTCGATATTTGTTTGATCAGGCTACCACAAACTGGAAGAGCTACACGTCTCCTCCTGTCCAGCGAGCTCGGTATGCCCAAGGCCTTGGAAATGAACCAACACAAAGAGTTTCCTAGCTGCGTGAACACAGGGCGCCCCTCACGTATGCGCTTGCTATGGCTGGCGCTGGGCCTGCTGTGTGTCACGATTGGTGCCGCAGGACTAATCCTCCCGCTTGTTCCCGGTGTCCCCTTCCTGATCATTGCACTCTGGGCGTTCTCTAAAAGCTCCAAGCGCTTCCATCATTGGCTGTATACCCATCAGACTTTCGGCCCGCCACTACGAGCTTGGAATTCCCATCGGGTAATCTCGCTGAAGGCGAAGCTCTCAGCAGCGACGGGAATGACACTCGCTCTTGTGACCCTCATCGCCACCGGTGCGGCTCTGACGACTGTCATCATCGTCGCAACCGTTCTTGCGGGTTGTGCGGCGTATGTACTTTCGCGCCCCAACAATCCGCCGCCTACCGCGACCGGGCATACCAGCGGCAACGGCATATGACCAGGGCCACTGATTTCCCTTACTTCGGTGCACGAGCTCAAACGTTAGCAATAGCGAGGAAGCGCATCAGCGCGGTCGAACTCCTCGACACCCATATCGCACGCCTCTCGGCGAAAGACGGGAAGATAAATGCGGTCGTCACCCTCGACATCGACCGAGCACGCGAACGGGCAATGGATGCGGATGCCGCATTGGCACGCGGCACGTTGCTAGGCCCGCTCCATGGGCTACCCATGACGATCAAGGATTCGTTTACCCTAAAGGGTATGACTGCCACTGCCGGCGCCAAACGATTGTGCGATTACCGACCCACTTCGAGCGCTGTGGCTGCCGAACGCCTAGTGAACGCCGGTGCGGTGGTATATGGCAAGACCAACCTCTGCGCCTATGCGGACGATTTCCAGACCTACAACGAAATTTTTGGCACTACCAATAATCCTTGGGATCTGACCCGGTCACCGGGCGGCTCTTCAGGAGGCTCTGCTGCTGCTGTAGCTGCGGGCTTCGCGCCCCTCGAGTTGGGTAGCGATATCGGTGGCTCGATACGCAATCCATCTCATTTCTGCGGCGTTTTTGGACACAAGCCTACATACGGCATCGTTCCATTCACGGGTCACATTCCACCGCCACCCGAGAATGCGCTTCTCACTCCCGATATAGCTGTTGCCGGGCCGCTTGCCCGCACCGCAGATGACCTAGAACTCGCCCTTCATATTCTCGCCGGTCCCTTGAGGGCAGATGCAACAGCTTGGCAACTTCGCCTGCCGCCACCCCGTGGTCGACAGTTCTCGGACTTCAGAATCGCTGCTTGGCTCGACGACGAAGCCTGCACGGTAGATCGCTATGTGACAGAACGGTTGAGCGACGCCGTCGAAGCAATACGCAACGCCGGCGCTACCGTGGACGAAACGGCGCGACCGGGCTTCAAACTCGCAGAAGCGCATTCGCTCTATCTCGACTTGCTCTACTCCGTGTATGGACCAGCGATCAGTGATGATGCGTTTGCTCTCTATCAAAACCACTCGGCCTCGCTACAGGCACCTGCTACATTCGTGAAGGGCGTATCGCAAAGTCATCGTGATTGGTTACGTAACGATCTCGCCCGACGGCGCATCCAATTAGAGTGGGCTAAGTTTTTTGAACGCTATGACGCTCTCTTGTGCCCCGCTGCTCCTTTGACGGCATTTGCCCACGACCACAGCGAACCGCTCGATCAGCGCCAGATCATAATCAACGGCTCGCATCGTCCCTACCTCGACATGCTGAAGTGGACCGGGTTTGTGGGAATGTCCCACCTACCCGCAACAGTTGCACCAATTGGAATAGCGAGTATCGGGCTTCCGGTTGGGGTTCAGATCGTGGGTCCATATTTGGAGGATCGAACGCCGTTGCGTATTGCCGCGCTTCTTGAAGAGATCTATGGCTTTCAGCCCCCGCCGGAAATTCAGGCCGGGACAGCCTAGATCAACCGCTAGAGTAGTTTGGCGCCAGCCTGGTCTCCTACCGTCGACACCCTAAAACAGAAGATGTGCTAGCAAATGCGGGTACTGTGCGTTGAGCATAATCGCCATTTGTTAACCCTTGTCTTGTGGGAACTTCATGTTGAAGCCCTTCGCAGCCCGCGTGGCTGTGAACTTCGAAGAGAGCGGCGACTAAGATGTTGGTTTGGTTTTAAGTCCTTAGTGCAATCCGACTAGCTGACTGCGCTGCTGGATTGAAATGTAACAATGAATTTCTTGGCCAAAGGATCTTTCTGCAAAGCGACCTGGGACCGGGTTCGAGATTGAATTAGTGGAGGCAGTCATAGTTCTGCAGGCTATATTTTTGGTACTGTTTCGACTGGTCCCGGGCAAGGCGACGAGTATTAACCCCACCTGGCTATTATCATTGGAAGGAGGAATCAGGGAGGCGGAGCATGTTCGTTATTCTGGGAGCAACTGGCAACACGGGGCGATCAACTTGTGAAACTCTTCTCGAAGCGGGTGAACCGGTACGCGCCGTGGGCCGAAACTTGGAACGTCTGGCAGATCTGGGTTGGAGCGGCGCCGAACTGGCCGTCGCTGATTCGCTTGACCCCTCCGCGTTAACCAAAGCATTCACGGGCGCCGACGCTATCTATTGCATGATCGGAGTCGATCCAACTGTTGTGAATTATGACGCCCATTATGATGCAATCAGCGAAGCGATCGTCGTCGCAATCCTCGCCTCAGGCGTCTCGCACGTCGTTAACCTAAGCGGTATTGGATCGCACCTGCCGGGCACAACCACTCGAACTATGGGTGGGATCGACGCCGGGCGGCGCCACGAAGAACGATTGAACACCATGTCGGCAGTGAACATCGCTCACCTCCGGTCCGGCTTTTTTCTCGAAAACTACCTGCGCGACATACCGGCGCTGAAAGCCACGGGGGCTCTTCGCGGTGCACTCGCAAAGGGTCAGGCGATCCCCATGGTGTCCATCAGGGATATAGGCGCCCAAGCCGCAAAGCTGATGCGGCGGCGCGATTTTAGTGGTCACGTCGCATTAGATCTACTGGGGCCAGAAGACCTCGCACCACGCGACGTAGCCCGCATACTCGGCCAGGCGATCGGGAAGAGCACCCTTGAATACATCGAAATATCGATAGCCGAGTTCAGCGCCGAGCTACAAACGGCGGGGGTCGGCATCAGCAGCGCGGAAGCCATTGCCGGAATCTACGCAGGCTACAATTCAGGGCTCCTACAGCCCGAGGTGCCGCGCAACGCAGCTAGCACAAACCCTATTGGGATTCACAGCTTTGCAAGGACCTTTGCCGATGCATTTGACGCCACTCCTCAATAGAGATCCACCCACACTAGGGGAAAATCTTGAGATCCCTATTTTCACACCCACATCATCTTGACCAAAATGCGATGTTGTAAAACTATCCCCATATTATACACAAATAACTCCCAAGTATATCCACAATTTTTTACTATAGTTTTTACTTTCTTTATTGCCTTTATAGATTAGATTTGATCGAATCCCCCTTGATGACAAGGGGCTTGGTGGGCGCAATAACAAGCTAGGCTTTCTTCGTTGTTGGGAGGGAGACTCGACTAAGTGGTGAGTCTGCGTCAGACAAGCCAGGCGGAAAGGTCGCGGACTTAGCCGGCGGGTGGCTAGGTCCCCCTAAACGGCATTGCCATGCGGTGTCGTTTTTCTGTGAGTTGACTGAAACGGCGCGTCAGTATGAGGCAGTCGACCCATTTTTTTATAAAACAATACTTTAGTGGACTAGGAGTTCGACGGGGCTATTTTCCGCTTTAGGGCCCGGTACGAATTAAACACTAATTGTTGTGCGCCAAGACTAGCGACCTTGGGCGACGTCACCAAAATCATTCCAACGCGGCGAGTTATGCTAGCCGACAGTTCGTTTAGCCATCTCCTCCCGCACGCGTTGCTCAAAATCCGTAGCTCGCCGGTCGTGGGGCACTTCGGAGGTCGCGATCGCAGCGTCACGCATGACTTTGGCAACTACTGCTACGTGTTCCTCATCGCTCCCATCAAAACCGTTGGTTGGTGCATGAATCACGGAATCGTGCGATTGCGTGCCAATCGTCCCATCGCATTCTCGTGCCTCATGTAGTGGAACCCTATTGCCTTCGGCAAGGTTGCGGATCGCTCGCCTCAACAAACGGCGCAACACGATGACACCTTTGTCGGTCGTTCCTAAATGTTCGGCGCCGTGAACAGCGATGGCACCTTGACTTACCTGTGCTTCGTAGTCGCCAGGTTCGGCCTGGCACTCTTCGTAGCTGCGCTCCCGTTCCTGGCCCGGAAAATCGACCAAGTTTTTGCCGCAGCGTTGGGGATCTCCAATCCCCGATGGATCGCTCCTTTTATTGAAGTAGCGCCAACCGATAAAGAGGTTATGCGTGTCGTCGACGGGTACGCACCAGCGCAACACCGCGGCGTGAGTGAAGAATTGTTGTTCAGCGGCGTCGAGCCAGGGGACCGGTATGTGAGCAACGTTGGGAATTGCCAAGTCGACCATGCGGGACCAAATGTTGGCCCCGGCACGGCGAGTAGTCTGGACCACCGCCCCGATTGCTGTCTCAACGACATCGAGACGCGGCAACTCAAAGAAAACATCACCAAAACTCTCGCGACCGGGACGGGCGTGCAGAAATACGGCGTGGATCGGATCAATGCCGTTTTCGTGGGTCTGCAGCCAGTTGCAGTCGAACAGGATCGAGAATGCTGCGACGTCGGTCCTGGGTTGGGTTTGCGTGTCCCATACCGGCATTTCAGGCTGCTCTTCAGGGGGACCTAGATAGGCGAAAATCAATCCATCGATTTCGCGAACGGGGTACGCTCCCTGCATCACCGATGCCTTAAGCTGACTATGAGGTGGTTCGCCAGGTGTGTCGAGGCAGGTGCCGTCAATGTCAAACGTCCATCCGTGATAGCAGCAGCGGAGCCCTCGCTCCATTGGGATGCCCCATTCGAGGGACGTTCCCCGATGTATACAATGCCGGTGGAACAACCCCAGGCGGCCGCCCTTGTCTCGAAACAGGACTAAATTCTCGCTAAAAACTGTGAGCGCTAGTGGTCGTTCACCAAGTTCCGAAGATAGTGCGATCGGCTGCCAATAGCGGCGCATCATTTCCCCGCACGGCGTTCCCGGCCCGGTATGTGTGAGCTCGCTGTCCTCACGCCGGTCAACTGGTTGATA
>MDTE01068003.1_pt1 | contig 11059 bp, 9 predicted proteins | sample 811231 | NCBI WGS metagenome assembly MDTE01 (sample SAMN05326651, study PRJNA326480) | marine metagenome | isolation source: seawater | place: Indian Ocean: Red Sea | collected 2010 | reverse complement strand
GAGCATCTTTAGCAGAAACTGAAAAAAGAGTTAGCCAAATTACAGAATATATAAAAGGTAGGCAAAAAGAAACTGGAGTTAAAGTGCTCTGGGGGACTGCAAATTGTTTTTCGAATCCTGTTTACATGAACGGTGCAATAACTAATCCTGATTTTAGAGTTGCCTCAAGAGCAGCCGCACAAATCAAAATTGCTTTTGATACGTCCATGGAATTGGGTGCTGAAAATTATGTTTTCTGGGGAGGTAGAGAAGGCTATTTATCTTTATTAAATACAGATATGAAACGCGAATTAGATCATTTAGCTACTTTTTTTAATAAGATGGTTGAGTATGGTCAAAAACAAGGATTTAAAGGAAACTTTTTTATCGAACCTAAGCCTGCTGAACCAACTAAGCATCAGTATGATTTTGACGCAGCTACTGTTGTTGGATTTTTAAATCAAAATGGATTGCAAGATCATTTTAAACTTAATATTGAGGTTAATCACGCCACATTGGCAAGTCATACCTTTGAACATGAACTTCAAGTATCTGCAAATGCAGGAATGCTTGGGAGTATTGATGCGAACCGAGGAGATAACCAAAATGGCTGGGATACGGATCAGTTTTCAATTAATCTTTACGAAACAATAGAGGCAATGCTAGTATTTCTTAAATCTGGAGGATTACAAGGGGGAGGAATTAATTTTGATGCGAAAGTTAGAAGAAACTCTACTGATCTTGAAGATCTTTTTATTGCACATATCCAAGGTGCAGACACCTTTGCAAGAGGATTGGTTGCAGCTGAGTATATTTTAACTAAAACTCCTTACGTTAAAATGTTGAAGGAACGGTATGAGTCATACGATAGCGGACAAGGTAATGCATTTGAAAATGCTAAGCTATCTATTGAGGATTTATATAAAATAGGGGTAAATCAGTCTGATATTGCACACACCAGCGGAAAGCAAGAACTTTATGAAAGTATCTTAGCTAACAGTTTTTAGTTATTATATCAAGATTATTTTTAAATTGAAGTCTAAATAAACCAAATATTTATTAATTATGAATTCAAAACTTTTTAATGCAAGTTGTTTTGCACTTGTGACAACATCAATGACCTTTGCTGTTAGGGCAAAAATTGAGATGGTATTCAACAATGATTATGGCTTAACTCTTGAAGAAATTGGAATTGCTTTTGGTCCTGCCTTCTACGGGTTTACTTTGGCAATGATTGTTGGAGGTTTTATGGTTGACCTTTTTGGAATGAAAAAGATGATGAATCTAGCTTTTTTTGGACACCTAGTAGGAATTGTTATGACACTATTTGCAAGGGATTTTTGGATGCTTTTCTCGGGGACTTTGTTAATAGGAATTGGAAATGGTATGGTAGAAGCTACTTGTAACCCTTTGATTGCAACATTATATCCAAAAGAAAAAACCAAAATGCTTAATCTCTTTCATGTATGGTTCCCAGGTGGAATTGTAATTGGCAGCATTTTAGGATATTTAATTGTAGATTTGATGGGATTAAGCTGGATGGTGTTAGTTGGAACGTTATTTATTCCACTAATTATTTATGTAATTCAATTCAGAGGCCAAGAGTTTCCTACTACCGAGCGAGTATCAAGTGGAGTAACCTATGAGGATATGCTTAAAGCTTGTTTTGCCAATCCATTATTCTGGTTTATTGGCTTTTGTATGCTATTAACCGCCTCTACTGAGCTGGCAACCACTCAAAGGATTTCTTCATTGCTTGAAGAAACGGTATCTAATCCAATTTTGGTTTTAGCTTTTATAAATGGAATTATGATGGTTGGAAGACTATTTGCTGGAGATATTGTTCATCGATTGAGTATAACTAAAATGCTACTATTTTCAGCAATTTTCTCTTTCCTTGGACTATTATGGTTATCAACTGCAACAGGAATGGCCTCCTTTTTAGCGGCAGCAGTTTTTGCTATAGGGGTATGTTATTTTTGGCCTACTATGCTGTCTTTCGTAGCAGAAAAGATTCCAAGCAGTGGTGCCTTAGGTTTATCACTTATGGGTGGACTGGGAATGTTCTCCGTTTCAATCGTTCTTTGGGCCATGGGATTAGTTATGGACATGGATGCTACTGGTTCTGATACTTTATACATAATGGCATCATTACCAGCTATACTAATTCTACTTTTTGGAGTTCGTTTATTAGTAGAGATTAAAGAAGCTAAAAAGGCTTAGATTATAAATTATAATTCAATGGGGAAGTGTCGTTCTTTCCCATTTTTTTATGTAATAATGTTTAAATATTTTATTTTATTAATAATTCCTAGTTTAATGCTAGCTCAAAAAAGGATTGACCCAAAATTAACGGAAGTTTGGGAGCCAATACCAGACATGGTAGTTCCTGGGGAGAATAATGCACCGCCAAGTGATGCGATTATACTATTTGACGGCTCTAACTTATCTAAATGGGTAAATGCACGAACAGGAGGTCCTGCAGGGTGGGTCTTAAATTCAGATGGATCTATGACCGTAAAGCCAGATGGTGGAATTCAAACGAAGGATGAATTTGGTTCAGTCCAATTCCATATTGAATGGAAAACCCCAAAACAAGTAAAAGGGACAGGTCAGGGGAGAGGTAATAGCGGCGTTACATTTCAAAGACGGTTTGAAATTCAAATCTTAGACAGTTTTAATAATCAAACTTATCCGAATGGTCAGGCTGCCTCTCTATATAAGCAATACATACCATTAGTAAATGCTAGTAGACCACCTGGAATCTGGCAAGAATATGATATTATTTTCATGGAACCAAAGTATGACCTAGAAGGGAATCAAATAAAGGCAGGAACTTTTACAGTTTTTCATAATGGTGTCTTGGTACTTAATAATGTAGAGATTTTAGGCACTACTGAATTCAGAGGCTTACCTAAATTAGGTAGAGATAAAATTTCTAGTTATATGCCAGGTAAAAGCATCAAAAGAAATATCTATATTCAGGATCACGGTAACCCGGTTTCATTTAGAAATATTTGGTTGAGAAATTTATAAAAAGACCTAAACTATGTTTGATTTTAAGACCAGAACTTTTATCTATTTCTTAACTTATATATGTATAAATTCTTGTGCTCAAGAAAACTCAATAAAGATTAATTCTTTTAACTCAATTGAAGAAGATGGAAACTTTTATGATGCTTTGAGGGTAAGGTCTGATTTAAACTTTACCAGCAACAAAAGAATTTTATATACAACAATAAAAAACTTAGAGGATTTTCAAAAAAATTATCAAGATTCTGAAATGAATCTAGAGTACGTAATTAGAAATCGATTACACACTGCAATTTATTTAAATCAAGAAAAAAACTGCTTAGAATCAATGGATGGATCAATATTTAATCTACCTCAAAATATTTCTGCTAAAGTACTAACTGATCAGGTGGTGAAATTAATTGGAGGGATGTATTATGGCTCATCAGAAGTGAGGGAATTAAGAGATAATTAATATAATACTTTATTAAAAACATATTTCATTTCCATAGCAATTTGCAGGGACCGTTCATCATATTTTTCTGACTCTTGAGTACAATTATCAAAGACTTTGGGATCCTCATATGGTAGTGAAATTCTTTTTTCGCTTCCAGGGATAATTGGACAATTTTCATCTGCATTAGTACAGGTCATTATTGCAGCAAAATTATTTCTCGGATTTATTGCATCATCATAAGCCTTAGAGAAAACTATAATTGGTTTCTTTTTTTCATGATAGGTTAATTCGTAATGTGGATTTTCACCTCCTGGATTCTTAATCATAAAACCCATACGTCCAAAAGAAGCAATGGTTCGCTTGTTACATTCCGTTGTAATAGTTCCACCTGAAAAACAATTGATATTAAAACCATAATAATCAGACATAATTTTAGCCCATACCTGTGCGATTTGACTCCTACGAGAATTGTGAGTGCATATGAAGTTTAGGTTGGCCTCAACTTTTTGTTTTACCTTGAAAATAACATATTCATGAAGTGGTTTTAATAAATCTTTCCTATGATCAGCTATTATACTGTGATCAAGCTTGTTGATAATGTCAATCACGCTTTTACTCATGAGATTTTTTCCTAAATGGGAAATCAATTCAGTTAAAAATTGTTCAAAATATTTCGTAATCAAATTTATTAAAAAATTGAAAATTAAGCTTTAATATTTTTTCATCTTTCATATCTAGCTTTGTGTGACATTTTAGCTAGTTATTTTGAGGTTTTAAATAATAAACTTCTATAAAACGGTTATAAATCATTAATTTGGAGTTTTAATGATATTAATAAAAGAACTGATATGATTAAGTTAAAATTTCCACTACTACTTTTGTTATTTTCTCTTGCGTATACCTCATGTAATAAATTAGAAACCGGAATAAAACCGAATATCATTATTGTTTATATGGATGATTTAGGATATGGTGATGTTAGTTATAATGGTGCCACAAAACTACAAACTCCAAACATGGATGCCATGGCAATGGCGGGGATGCGATTTAATAATGGATATGCTACCTCTGCAACTTGTACCCCTAGTAGATATGCTCTCTTAACTGGGGTTTATCCTTGGCGGGAAAAAAGAGCTAAAATTCTGCCCGGTACGGCCCCATTAATTATTGGAGCGCAACAAATGACAATTCCAAAAATGCTCAAACAACAGGGCTATCAGACAGCAATTATTGGTAAATGGCATTTGGGTTTGGGTAATGGAAATGTGAATTGGAATGAATTGGTCAGTCCTGGACCCAATCAGGTAGGCTTTGACTATTCCTATATTTTAGCAGCTACTCAAGACAGAGTTCCTACAGTGTATATCGAGAATGGATATGTAGTTGGAAGAGACAACAACGATCCTATTGAAGTTAGTTATCAAAAGAATTTTGATGGAGAGCCTACTGGTCTTAAAAATCCAGAACTTCTGACGATGAAGTGGCATCATGGTCATAACAGTAGCATTGTAAATGGAATTCCTAGAATAGGTTTTATGAAAGGAGGAAATTCCGCAAAATGGAGTGACATTGACATGGCAGATCATTTTTTGAATGGTGTCCAAAAATACATAAAAGATAATAAGGACAAACCTTTCTTTTTGTACTACCCCATGCAGCAACCTCATGTTCCTAGAACCCCTCACCCAAGGTTTGAAGGCCTCTCTGAGTTAGGACCAAGAGGAGACGCTATTGTTGAAGCTGATTGGTGTTTAGGTGAATTGAAAAAGACTTTAGAGGAGGAGGGGATATTAGAAAACACCCTGATTATTTTTTCTAGCGATAATGGACCAGTTCTAAATGATGGATATTATGATGATTCAGATGTTAAAAATGGAACTCATACTCCCTGGGGTCCTTATCGAGGAGGAAAATATAGTCTTTTTGAAGCAGGCACACGTGTTCCATTTTTCACTTATTGGAAAGGAAAGATTAAACCTGGAGTTTCTGATACTATGGTTAGCCAATTAGATCTTTTGTCATCATTAGCTCAATTAGTGGGAAGCGAAGTTAGAACAGAGGATAGTCTACCACTACTCGAATTATTAATGGGTCAATCGAATTATGGAAGAAAAGAGATGGTTATTGAGGCTACTTCTAGGACAGCATTTAAAAGAGGAGATTGGGTTATGATTCCACCTTATGAAGGATTTGCTGTGAATGATAAAGTTAAAATTGAACTGGGAAATGACCCCGAGTTTCAATTATATAATCTTTCTAATGATGTTGGTCAGCAAAATAACCTTGCATTACAAAACCCTAAAAAACTCCAAGAGATGCTGTTGGCCTTTGAGGCTATAAGGGGAAAAGATTACAGGAAAACTGAAAAACTTGAACTTAAATAGTATGCTAAATTAAAATCAGAACTTAAATCCGTTTTAAAAGCATTAGTCTAAAATCCATTAGTGATTCCCCATTTTTTTTTATGGCCCTTAGAATGAGGGTTCCTGGGCCTTTTTTTAGATTAATTATACCAAGACTTAATGGTTTAAAATCTTTTACATAAGATTCTGTTCTTTTGCTTCGATCGTCTTCATATCCATATTCCTCAGGATCGTGTTCCTCTTTAATTTTACCTAAAACCTTATCACTTCCAATGCTAATTTCGAATTCAGATCCTAAGGCATCTTTCTTACAACTATAATATATTATAACTTCAAAATTTCCTTTTTCGGCTACCTCAACTTCCCATGTTATTTTGTCTTCAAGATTAATCCAATTTGTAAAGAAAGTACAGTTTGGATGTCTATTGGAACGTTTAATTGCACCATGTGCTTTTCCATCCCTTGCAGGTATTTGAGTAGTTTGTAAACTTCGGTGACCAATAATGAAGGGTCTAGAATCTTTTTTTGGTAATTCAACTAAAACCTCTTTTTCCCATTTTCTTTTTGCCCGAATAAGCTTTTCCAAAATTTTAGGTTTTTTTTCTCCAATATTTATTGTTTGATTGGGATCATTAACCATATCAAAAAGGATATTATCCTTGTCTAATCTATAATCTTGACTTCTAACGCTAAACCTACCTTTCCAATAGCTGTATATTAAACGGTCCTCCCAATCAGGGTTATCAATAAAAATTAGCGGTTTTAGACTAATTCCGTCAAATGGTTTTTTAGGTTTTACTTTAATACCAGTTATATCTTTTAAAGTTGGGAATAAATCAATTACTCCAGTAATTTTTTCAATAATTTTTCCTTGAGGAATTTTACCTTTCCAATTTATAATAAAAGGGGATCTAACTCCTCCCTCATCAGTGGTCCCTTTTATCCCTTTCATTTGAGCATTCCATCGCTTACCATTAGGGCCATTATCAGATAAATAAATTACAATAGTTTTTTTAGATAATCCATTTTTTTCTAATTCCTCCAAAATTCTACCAACATTCCAATCAATATTTTCGCACATTGCAAGTGCAGCCCTTGTATGGTCAAGTTGGTGTTGAGTTTTAAATGGACCATTACTTCCAATTTGATTTAAGTTTTTATTTTTAAATTTTTTCCAAAAACGCTCAGGAACTTGCATTGGGCTGTGTGGAGTGTTAAAGGGTAAATACAAAAAAAATGGATTATTTTTATTTTCCTTTATAAAATCAATACCATGATTTGTGAAGTCATCAATTATGAAACCATCTCCTTTAACTAAATTTCCATTGTGTTCTAATAGAGGATTATGATAATTTCCCCAATGTCCAGAGCAAAAACCATAGTAGTCGTCAAAACCCCTGCTATTGGGGTGATAGGGGGCCTGCATTCCATTGTGCCATTTACCGTAAGCAGCCGTTCTGTAGCCAGCTTTTTTAAAAACCTCGGCGATGGTTTCTTCATCGATATCAAGTCTTTCTCCACCAGTACTAGTACTGTAAACGCCTCCTCTAACATGATATCGGCCGGTTAATAACTCCGCTCTTGTTGGGGAACAAACCGGGCTTACATAAAAACGGTCAAATTGAACACCTGTACTTGCTAATTTATCAATATTAGGTGTAGATATGTCTAGATTCCCCTTAATACTTAAATCTCCCCACCCCTGATCATCTGTTAGTATAATAATTACATTTGGAGGGTTTTCATTTAGCTTGTTGCATCTAATACAAATTAAAATTATTAGTGGAACAAAAACTTTAATTAAGCTGTATTTCATTTTTTTAAATTCTTAATTGGCAATTTTACAGAATTAATCTATTGAATTATTGAATTGAAAACCAAATTATTGAATTTTACTGAAGTATTATCAGATATGCCCCTTGTCTGTTTTAATATAATACCAATCACTTTTTCTTTAGGATCAGCAAAATATTTAGTGTTGAAATATCCTCCACCATGAAGTGTTCCAGTGCTACCTCTATTACCTTTATACTTGTCTTCATCTCTTGTTACTCCTGATATCAGCCCATGACTGCGTTTATTTTTATTATTAGTTATGTAAGCTAATTGGTCCGATTGAACTAACTCATTAGTCATTTTACCAACGATTTGTTTCCCGTTATACCTTCCATTATTCAAAAAAACTGATAGGAATTTGAAATAATCCTTGGCTGTACTTGATAACCCAGCACCACCAGAGTAGAACTTTTTTGCTCCTTCTATCGGATAATTAACGTTATAACGGGGATGAAAATAATTTATCCAATTTTTACCCTTTTTAGTAATTACTTTGACTAATCTTGATTTTTTTTCTTCTGGGAGATAAAAGTAAGTATCATTCATTCCTAAAGGAGTAAAAATTTCATCCTTGAAAAATTGATCTAATGTTTTGCCGGAAATAATTTCAATTAAATAACCGAGTACGTCAATACTATTTGAATAATTCCATTTTAATCCAGGTTCAAATTCAATAGGAAGTTTTGCTATTCGTCTGATTGTTTCTCCAATTGTAACTTCCTCATCAGAAAAGGCTATTACACTATTTTTCATAAACTTTTGTTTTTCCTTGAAAATTATAGCTCTTATCTCAGGAGATCCGATTTCATCATAACCCATTCCTGATGTATGGGTTAATAGATTTCTGATAGTTATTTTTTTATTTGTTGGCTTTGAGGTGTAAGTAGAATCTTTTGAATTAAAACTCTCTAAAACTTCTAATTTTTTAAATTCAGGAATATAATTGTCAATAGGGTCGTCGAGGCTTTTTAATAAGGCTCTTTCCCATAGTATAATTATTCCCAGAGAAGTTATTGCTTTGGTCATAGATGCAATTCTAAATATATCATTTGTTTTAAGTTTCTCTCCAGTCTCAGGATTCTTCATTCCAAAAGCTTTTTCATGCACAATTTTATTATCCTTGGCAACTAATACGACTGCACCTGGAATTTCATTTTTTTCTATGGCTTTTTCAATCATTTCGTCAATTAATAATAATCGATCAAGATCTAATCGACTTTTGTTTAATAAGTTTTTTGGTTGACATCCAAAAGAAACGAGGATAATTAATAAATAAATTAAGCTTGATTTTTTCATACTTTAAGAAAATGGTAATGTAAAACAAACAGTCATGATATGACAATAAATTAAATTTTTAAATAGGTTAGAGTAAAGTTTATTCAATAAGACTTGCAAAGTTTTACTAATTTTATTTTGAAATTAAAATTGAAATTAGTGACAATATATAATTTTAAAAATGATTAATGAAGGATGTAATTATAATAGGTGCTGGACCAATTGGACTTGCTTGTGGAATTGAGGCTAAAAAACATACCCTAGATTATTTAATTTTTGATAAGGGTTGTCTAGTAAATTCTCTCTATAATTATCCAATGAATATGACTTTTTTTTCAACTTCTGACAAATTGGAAATTGGCGAGGTCCCTTTTATATCTCACAATCCAAAACCTACTAGAGCAGAGGCACTTGAGTATTATAGAAGAGTATCAACTCACTGGGAATTGAAACTTAAACTTTATGAGGGAATCAAATCGATTGGTAAAATTGATAATGGATTTGAGTTGAGAACAACCAAAGGGACTTATAAAGCAAAAAAAATTGTATTATCTACCGGGTTTTATGATATCCCTTATCTTTTAAACGTTCCAGGAGAGGAGTTGGATAAGGTGTTGCATTACTATAAAGAGCCTCATACCTTTTTTGGAATGAACGTTGCAGTGGTAGGTGCTGCTAACTCAGCAGTAGATGTGGCTTTGGAATTATATAGAAAGGGAGCTAAAAGCGTTACAATGATTATTCGAGAAGAAGAAATAGGACAGAATGTAAAATATTGGGCACGACCAGATATAAATAATAGAATAAAAGAAGGAAGTATAAAAGCCTACTTTAAAACAGAGGTAAAAGAAATTACTAATGATAAAATAATTATTGAAACTCCTAAAAAAAAGATTAACATTAAAAATGATTTTGTCCTTGCTATGACTGGCTATAAGCCAAATTTTGAATTATTAGAGTCTCTTGGGGTTGAATTTGAAGAAGATGACTTTAGGACTCCAGTTTACGATTCAAAAACTATGCAATCTAATCAAACAGGGGTTTTCCTTGCTGGAGTTGTATGTGGGGGACTTAAGACCAACAAATGGTTTATTGAAAATTCTAGAGACCACGCCAAAATCATCATGAACAATATTAAAAAAACTCAGTAAATAGATTATTTAATTTTTTAGAGTCTATTTAATAAATTAATTAACTAGGTAAGGGTTCAAAGGAGTGCATTTCATTATTCTTGATATTCATTTTTTCTGTCAATTCTACCAAAAAATCTGAACTCATTAAATTTTGCAAGCCAACCATATCGACATCATAAAGCATTACTAAACAATTTTGGTCATCTATTTTTCCTACAGTTGTTTTTGATTCATCACAAACTTTAGCTCTTTCTGAATGATTATCAAAGGCTTCCCTCCATTCATCATAATTATTAAAGGATACTTTTAAAACTAAATTCATATTTAACTTTTTTTAAAATTCTATATATTGTCTTTCTAATATTCATCAATATAAAATTAAAAATCAATAAAACACCACCGCCAAAGAAAATTACTAAAGTAGATATGTAAATATTATATCCTATATACATTCACCTTGGAAATAAATCTTTATCTAATTCTATTAATCATTTTTCTAAAATTTGATTTTTTTAGATTAACTTTAGAGAACCAAATTAAATTTAAAATGAGAAATAAATATTACATTCTTTCTCCATATATAAATATGCTTGGGAGCAGCTGGTTTACTTGGAAATTAAGACTTAAATAAAAGTAGTCTTTAACTAATAAAGACTGGACTCCATAATAATTAATATTCTTCGCAGCTAAATCTTACATTTTTAACTTGTGGTTATGCAAACTACTTTAAAAGATATATTTTTTATTATGATTTAATCATTTAGTCTTTCATAAATCACTTTAAGAGTATTAATTCCATCTGGAATATTATTTTTTAATGCTAGGTCATAACCCATTTTTGCATATTTTTTTGCTTTTTTAACTTTTCCTGCTCTCTCATAAATTATTGCTTTATACCTTAATTGCCAGTATTTTAAATCATCGGAATCCTTAAATGCTATATCAATCCATTTTAAAGCTTTTTTAATCTCAATATTTTCTTGATAAAAATAAACAGCAGCTTT
>MDTE01201519.1_pt1 | contig 11060 bp, 10 predicted proteins | sample 811231 | NCBI WGS metagenome assembly MDTE01 (sample SAMN05326651, study PRJNA326480) | marine metagenome | isolation source: seawater | place: Indian Ocean: Red Sea | collected 2010 | reverse complement strand
TCTTTCATAATATAAATTAATCTTAAGGGGGTGATCCAATTATATGGTCTCTAATATTCATAATAAAAATTAATGCTCTATATCCAGGCATATTATTATGTGATGGATTGGTTGAACGACTAACTCCATCTGTTGTAATGCTATCTCCAGTTCTATAGTCATGTTTGTGGTGACCACCATTAGGAACATCTGCCACTTTATGACGATGAGATTGAGAAACTGTATATACTTTCCAGGGATGATTAGTTGGACTATCATCCGATAGTCCGTCATATACTCTGTCGGCTTCGCAGCACTCGTTGTAATCATTATTACGAAAACGTATATAATGAGTATGAGCTCCTCTACGGTGTCGGTTAGGTGGTGAGTGAGCGCCGGAACCACCGGGCACGAAATCATTGTATCCGTATGTCTCATGTGTATGTAAACTACTCGGATCTCCTAGAGTAACATCATGTCTATGTCCTGGTAAATTTGTTTCAACCAAACGGACACTTTCATATCCGTCACTAGCACCTATTTCTTCATTTTGTTTCGTCCCGACGATAAATCTATCTCTTAAATCTGGGGTCCTTACACCATCACTATCATTCTCATTAGTTTCTTCCACTTCTCCTTCACTATTTATCTTATAAAAACGGCCATCACATACAGCCCATCCACTTGGTAAAGATCCCTGATATCTACTGAGTGAGTTGTCCGATACGGACCGTCCCATATAAAAATCTTCTGGAAAATACATCATAATTGAGCCTTTTGGAAAGTTAGCAGGGGCGCTATCTTCACCTTGTGGTCCTTTTATACTTTCTCTCCACGCATTTTCTTTTTGAACCATGTCGGTAACTGCAAACCAGGGAGCTGTTTGACTTGGGTCTTTTTCAGATTCTAATCTATGTGCTATTTCAAATGAGGTTTCACCTATCATTGAATCTCTCCATTCAGCTTCTTTTGTTGCTTTAACATCAGCAGCAACCGGCGCATTAATGTTGATATACCAGGATGCTCTTTGATTTCGAGGATTTTCTCCTTCAATTCTGAGGGCAGTATCAAATGCGCTGTCTCCTTGAACACTTCTTCTAAAATCGTCGTCGCTGGAGAAAGATACATTATTTACGGACTCATTAACTACTTCTCTAGCAGAATCGCCCTCAAGGCTTTCTCTCCATGCTGTCTCTCTTTCTTGAATACTAGAATTTCGGGTACTGGTATACCATCCTTCTGGTTGTGAACTAACTGATTCAATATCAAGTGCTATTTTAAAAGCTGTATCTCCATAATTGGTTCTGTTCCAAAGGTCTTCATCACCACCATTTGATGCCCAAACTGCTGTAGAATTAACTGGTTTACTTAATTCAGTTGATAGTGCTACTTCATATGGTGTATCTCCGACAGGACCAGTTGGACCGGTAGGACCAGGAAATCCCTTAGGTCCTTTATCTCCTCGTTCACCTCCAGGTCCAACAGTGCCTGGACCTCCTCTCACAACCGAACATATATTACAAACTCCAGGCGAAGGGTCTATATTTTCTTCAGTATTAAAATTTTCTACATTATATGATGCGTAATAGAAAAGAAAAACTACTGTTAGTATTACTAATACTGTGCATATATGTATGTTCTTCATTAAATATAAATTATAAAAAAAAAAAAAGTTATTTGAATTTAATTTTATAATTATGGAAATACATTTTTCTCAGCTTACATTTCAGTCTCATAAAACAGCTTCCATACATTCAGCTTTCCTACCCTTCCAGGACGTTGTCCTCTGCCAATAATCTGTGTGGTTTTCTCCTTTGTCATTTTGTGCGTAATGATGATATCTGTAGTGTTTTCAAGATTAAGTCCACTAGCACAATATTCTGCGTTCAGAAGAAGACAATCAATAGCATCCTCTCCAACACTCTTATAATTCCGCACCTTACAGTTAATTGTGTTTGTTGTTCCAACTACCTTTGTATATCGTAGCTTAACCGAATCAAGAATGCTAGCTATCTGATCAAAGGTTCTGTAGTAATCAGTAAATATAAGCATTTTAGGAGCACCAGATGTTTCTTCCAACCGCTTCTCAATGATCCTCTTGAGTGTTTCCAGCTTATCTAGTTCTTCTTCAGCCTTAGTCTTCTCCTCACAAGCTTCATTCTTAAAATTCTTATCTATAACTATAAGATTACTTGGACCAAGCTTAGCACGGCAGAATGGACATGTATACTTCTCGGTAATCCACTTTGAAATACAAGAGAAGCAAAACTTTGTGTTACAGCAAGGAGTAATTGTAGGGCATTCCAAGTCTACATCAAAACAAATGTTGCAGTGGTTTGAATCATCCAGCTTCTCCTTAATATTTGCTATTTTCTGCTTAAGTTCATTAATCTTATACTGAATTTTATCAAGTGTGTCCTTCTTAACAGTCTCACTGCTCCAGTTCATCTTTGACTTCATTTCTAATTCAATAATCTTATTCTCAAGTTTACTCTGTAGATCTTTTGTGACAGCGTCAATAACTCCCTCTTCACTTACCTTGTCGCATCCAAGACTATCAACCGCTCCCTCGATATCTCCAGCATTAATAAACGCTAAAAGCTCATTAGATGCTACATTTGATAGCACTCTGAGAGAAAGAGGCATCTTACACTTGATTATGTGTTCAACTGGAGGTTCTAGATTGAATGCGTTTCCAATGAAGTCATCACGATTTTTCACGACAAAATGTTTCAAAAACGACTTATTCAAACTAGCAAAACTATTTACACTCTGTCGTATAAAACCACGGTTTGTCATTCCTCCAAGCCGAACGCTGTATACAAAGCCCTCGGAATATGAGTAGCTGTTTGATACATCACCCTGCATGTTTTTCCATACCCGGATTCCACTCGGGTTCAAGAGAATTCCATATGTAGAAGTGACATACCAGATAAAAGATGTCTGAGGCATATAACCGCGTGGAATTTTAACACTATCTGCTTCATCAAAGATAATACGCTTAAACTTGAAATTTAGTATAGGTTCCAGAATTTGTAGAAGCTTTGAATAGAAGGTTGAGCTAACCAAAATCAGGTCGTAGTCTCGAATACCTTCTCCATGCCATTCCCAAGAAGACAATGGAGGTGTATTTACAGGAAGGTCATCGTCCGTATCAACCTTGTTAAACTTGAGATATTCACGCTTCTTGAGTTCCTTTACTTCATCGAGTGTCTTTGATGAATTTACCATAAGACAAGTGAGAGTGGTGTGAGTTTTAACAGCAGAGCTCCACTGCTTATAAATTGTATGAGGAACAACTACCATTGAAGTTTCAATGTCGTTTTTAACACTAACAGGATGCTTTACACAAATAGCTTTGAAGTTTGAGGAGACTGTATCACGGTATGTGTCGTAGGAACTGTTGTTAAGCTTCTCGCCCTTTGTATCGGCAATCAGCCCAAGCACCGAAAAAGTCTTACCGCTTCCTACAATATCTCCTATAATGCCATGTCTACTTGACACTTCATACTGGGTCTCTCCATTTGAATTGAATTTTCTAACTTTAATCGGATTTTCTGTTGATTTTTCGATTTTTTTACAATGAGCTATCATACTGAGCTGATGATATTTAAGAGGAAGTGTGACGTCTTTTGGCTGTTCCACTCTTGGACTATCTTCATTAAGAGTAGTCGTTGGAAAGCTATTGTAAATTGACGATTCTTGTTCAGCAGTCAACGTATTGTGTTGTGAATACATAATTAAGTCTTATTGTTGTATACGGCTAGGTATTATTCACAGATAATGAACCCGCCGCCTTTCAATTTTGTGCTTGACCCCAAAAATACTACCTACTAGGTAATTATCCAAAGAAAATTTTATGTCTACTTGATATATTCCCTCTACAAGAATAACATTCTCTAGTAGACCCTAGACAGTCACTACAAAATGTATGTCCACAAGGTGTCAAAACCGTATCAACCCTTTTTTCAAAACAAATTGAACAAAGTAAATCTGGGTTTATTTCCCTTTTAATTGAGTCAATGAGTTCTCGTTTTGAATTCTCAATATTACTAGTATTTTCATCTTTAATTTTTCTTAATATAAGAAGCTGTGATTGTAAATTATTTATAGAATAATCAAGCAATTCAATTTCCTTTAATTTACTATTTTTGATAGATCCCAGTATTTCTTTTTGATCCTTTTTATTTATATATAAACTACCATCATCATAATAATTTAGTTGTAACGGAGGTTGTTCACTAATTTGCTTATTAGTTCTTCTAAAAAAAGACATATAAAATAAACATATATTAATTTGCCGATTTACACCAGGCTTTTGAATTAAGTTTGACAGATTCCTCACCCTTTATTCTATAATAATTTCCTGAAGCGTCACACGCACTTGATTTTTTTGAGTCACCAAAGTCTCCTTCACTTTGAAGTTCTGGATAATCCCCTGTTGTGCACCAGCCTTTTGAAGGGGAAAGGTAGGATAGTCTAGCATTTAAGTCGGCTGTGTATGGATAGCAGTTGTGATTTGAATTTGAAAATGTCTCCTTTAACAAGCTAATATTTTTTATTAAAATACACACAGTTATAGCAGTTATTACAATCAATAAAATAACAAGAAGTATTGTTAATATTTTAAAGTTTTCCATAATATAAAATAAAATGAGATTTAAAATTTACTAAACAAAATCATCTAAAAGAGGCTCAGTTGCGGATTTATTTAACAAAGATACCATACCCGTATTGTAATTCTGTGGGTCAGGTTCTTTTAAATTACTTGTCTTTTTGTAGTGAATAGCTGTAAAAATAATAAAATTTGATAAATAGAATAAACCTAGAATAATATATAAAACTAGCATATTTTAGACCAATTATAATATACATCGTCTATTTCTCTAAATAATTATTTTATTTTTCTATTTATAGATTATTTTATCTAAGATTTAAAATGGAAAGCTGTGGTTTAAGTAGTAATCAAATAAGTTTGGATGCTAATGAAATAGCAAATTTAGTTTTTTCATCAGAACAAATAGAAAAGGAATATTTAGTTTCAATGATAAATTCATTTAAAAATCTAGATTTAAGAACATATTTTGAGATGCTATTATTGGTAACAACTGAAGGGTTAAAAAAATATTATGGAAACAGTGAACAAAAAGTAGATATTACAAATTTAAACTCGGGAAATATTGATTTAATCAATTCTTTTCTTGAAAAAATCAAGGTGCGCCTTAATGTAGAAATAATTTCACTTATTGAGTGGAATTTTAATGAAACTTCAAGAAAAACTGATTTTAGAAAATTAGTTTTTTCAACTAATACTAAATTAAATGATTTATATTTTATTTTAGAAAGAGATTCATATGTAGTTATTTCCTTTACACAATTATAACTTTGATTTTTTACTTCTAATGTTTGCTTTTTGTCTATTAGATTTAGAACGAATTCTTGACCCTCCTTTTTTGTAAAACTTAACTTTTGTTTTACCATCATCTCCCACCATGTATTCACCAAGAGGGTCTGTCACAATTCCCGCTTTTAAATCTTGTGCTGAATACAAAAGATTTGGTTTTCCTGGTGATCCAGAACGTCTCATTGCGAACTCTACTCTTTCTCCTCTTATTGGTATTTTAATAAAAACTGGTTTCCATGATACTTTCTTTACAACCCGCACCTTTTCTGAGTCAATAACTTCTTTATCTATATCGGGGACAGTAGCATAGTCGCGTCCTTTGACTGCGCCATATGATACACAATCAAACTGATTATCTTTTGAATATGTTTCCTCACGATTAAGATTACAGTCAATAGAACTACCATTTATTAATTTTAGCAAGTCTTCCATTAATTGTAGCTTTCTGTAAGAAATATTGAAAAGAACCTGGTCAGAAGACATTCCATCAGAGTCATCATTTATAATTCGGTCGGTCTTTAAATCTGCTTTCTTGATACTTGATAAATATGTTGTTATTTCTACTTTACGTTCTTCTGGAGGAAGTTCAATGTGAGAAGCAACTCGGACTGCCCGACCTTTAACTTGATTGATCCTTACAGGATTCCAAAATGGTTCAATAATATGCACTTGACGCACATTCTTTAAATCAATACCCTCGGCTCCAGTCTTTGTAGTAAGAAGCACCTTAATTGTTTCACCTCTTAAATTTGTTTTAGTTGTAGCCTTAATTTGGGCAACAAGTTTAGGCGGAAGGAGTGAAAATTCATTATTATAGACTTTACGGATAACATCACTTATTTCGGGATCACCACCCCAAAGAGCATATTTTGGTTTTCCTTTATCCTCTTCTGATTCGAAATATTGTTCGTAATCTCCATCTTCTGTCTTTCTGATTAAGAAAGGCGCAAATCCATTTGCGTTTAAGCATACTTGAAATACTGAAATTCCCTCAAGAGAGCGGTATTCGGTATAAACAAAAACATTTCCTGTTGATTTAAGAATTTCACTAATAATTCTATTATATTTAGGTGAATATTTCGGTAATTTATCTGGAACATTTGCTACTAAATATCTTTCGCGCTCTCTGTCCAATTTTCTAAGAGTTTTATCCTTAGCACGTTCATATTGTTTTATCATTGCTTTTCGTTCTTTATTAAATTCTGCGTCAGCGTCTTCAATTTGATTATCTTCATCGGCAGTTCCTCTAGTTTCCTCAAATGCCTCTAGTTCTTCACCTGTTAATTCATCACTTGGATATGGTCTTGGAATTGTCTCTGGGAATACAAATGAACAATGCATACGTGAATATGCTCTATAACTTGATTTTTCACCTTCTTTTTCATCATCCTTTTTAGTAGCTTTTTTACGCTTATTGCGCTTATCCTGTTCTATTTCAGCCTTTCTTATTTCACTATAGTTTACAAACTGATATTTACTCATATCAACGTTAACAACTTCATTCTTAACTACTTCTGGTAGTAAAGATTTATCGTTTGTTTTAAAATATGATACTAATCCCATTATACGAGACTGGAATAAATTAGGATTTTTAATTTTGTTTCTAGCACTATCAAAAAACATTGATAAAAACTTATTTTCTTCTTCAGGAAATGCGGTATGTCTCTCTATTACGGTTTTCACACGATATCCCATTTCACCTAGTTTTTGTTCTAAAAGCTTAGCAAAATCACTATGTTCTAATTCGTTTGAAGGATCATTTACTACACCTTCGTCTCCTAGATTTCGGAAACCCAGAGGCACTCTAGTAAATGTTATTACCTTATTCTTCTTGTCTAACATTATCTGGTCAATAAGTCCACTTGACATTATTTCTAATTGAACATCCTCCAATGATGCTATCTTACGTGGATCACTACCTTTAGGAGTAAGTGTTAATACAAATTGATCGATATATCCTCTGAGAAGGTTAAATAGCTGACCTGCTTCATACAGTTTGTTAATCATAGGAGTGCCTGATAAAAATACACACTTTAAATTTACAGCGTCCATAATTAGTCTCTTTAAGAATTTTGCTCTAAATCCAGGCTTTCCTTTAGCCATAGCATTAGTCAAATTATGAACTTCATCAATAATTAAAAGTTTATTATCTAGAACACGGTCTGTAATCATTTTGTCTAATTTCCTTTTGTTTAATCCATCAAGATGAATAAACTCATATTTTTGATCTATCATATGATTAATTTGTAGCTGTAAAAATTCTCGTTTGTCATCATCGAGGTCTTCATAATTCGGTTTTTTAGAAAAATCTATTATCATACACCCTCCGTGTTTATCTAAAAATTGACGGGTTATACCGAGATACCGTGCGTATTTATATAATGAGTCAGAACTTTTTAAAGGAACATAGACCCAGTGTTGGTTTGTTCTAAAATATTCAAATCCACACTGCATCAAATTAACGCGGAAATTCTTTTTTAAACTTTTATTTAAGATAATTACAATTTTCCTATCACTTCTAAATCCTTCGGCTATACCTATAGAAGCACAAGTTTTACCAACACCTAATCCATGATAAAGAAGTAATCCTCTATAAGGCGATGCGCTTTGTAAATAATCGCGCACTAACTTTTGGTGCTTGAAAAATGAGAACCGCTCAGACTTGTCAGCTGTTTTCATACTATTTTTTACTGCTAAGTATGGTTTATAACTTGAATACATCCAATTTGGAAAAGATTTTCTATTAGGTAGTTCCCAAATACTCGGTTTTACGGTTTCTTCACCTTTTATTAAATATTTCTCATCTATATCTTGAAGTGGATCTTTAATTTTAAACGCAATTTTCTTTTTTTGTGTTTTTGGAGCTGCCGGTTTCGGTGACGGCGAAGGTGATTTAGGTTTTGCTACTTTCTTACTTTTTTGTGGGGCTTTTTTTGGTTGAGGTGGTAATTTTACATTTGGAGCTTCCGGCTCATCTTTTTTACAAAAAGCATATTTGGTCATTTTACCTTTATCATTTATCTCTGTAGCACACCAATCACCATATTTACCTGGATAACATTCATTGTATTCTTTACCTTTATATGTAAATGGAAAAATACATTGTCCAGTTTTTACTTTATCTCCCGATAACTTTTTTGTTCCAGAACGGAGAGTTGTCATAATTTTTTCACTCATTCTATTAATATATTGAAATATTTTATTTAGATATATTAAATGATAAAACCCCTAATAATAGTTATTATAACTATAACAATTATACTACTTATTTTTTACATAAATATTCTTAATAAAGAACATTTTATAGATAATAACAAAAAATGGGATAATTATAGACTAGCTGATATTTATAAATACTGGTCTAATTTAAAATATGAAAAAAGAAAATTTGAATATATAGATTCTATTCCTTCAAAATTTCCAGAATCCATAGGAACTGAGTATGTATTAAAAAATAAATCCAAAAATAAAAATTTTAAATTATTAGCTAAAATAGTAAATGAACGAAGTAAAAATATTAATAATTTACCTACCTGTAAAGATATAGTATTACATTTAAGAATAGGTGATGCTATTAAAAACTATAATAAAGAAAAAGATTTATTTGAATATAATGATAATTATGCTACTAAATTAGAAACAATAAAAAAAAATATATCTATGTTTAAAAATAAAAAAATTTTAATTTTTTATGGAAATCACGCATCTTGGGCAGTTAAGAAATACAGTGAATTATATCTAAAAAAAATAAAAGAATTATTCAAAAAAAATAATATTAAGTATGAAGAAAGGTCAAAAGGTAATCCTGATGAAGACTTTTTACTTATGTGTAATGCTAAAACATTTATTAAATCAGGGGGGGGTTATTCAAGTTTAATATCAGAAATGGTTAATTATAAAAATAATAAAGTTATTGATTTAAAATAGAATTCAACCTTTTTCTACCATTATTAACTAGTTTTTCAAAATCTTTCTTGTCATGTTTTACTATATTGTATCTAGGAGGTCCTCCTGAATTTTTCACTCTTATTGTTTTAATCATAAAATATCTATTTGGTTTATAAACATCTGAAATCCAGTCGTCGATATACCAGTTTTCTATCTTGTCAGGATAGTATGTGCCAAATATTTTAAGGTGGGTTTTGTGGACAAAACTCTGTGTAAGCAATTTTTTGTTGTTTATATCAATAGGACCAGTAACACCTATATTATTAACCGTTTTTAACTTTTGAATAAATGCGTCCTCCCAACCTGGTGTCAGAAATTTTATATCATCACCTAATTGGTATAAATATTCGGCATTTTCATCAACCGCTGTTTGCGCCAAATTACTCCAAATAGCTCCTACTTTTCCTTTTAAATTATACATTTTTTCTAATCTAAGTTTATAATTTGATTTTCCTTTAGTAATTTTATTGAAATGACTTAATATATTTTCTTGTTCTTTCAAAAAGAATGCATCATCGTGATCAATACCCAAGTAAAAAGTATAATTATATTTATCGGAACAATTTTTTAAAAATCCAGGCATTAATATTTTAAAAAAATCTATATCCTGGGCAACTTTGAAATCACGTTTATTACTTGTAGTTGGTATTATGATGCCAATATTTATTTTATTATTTGTAAACTGTTCTTTTGTTTTCATCATAACAATAACAAACGTAATGAGTAAAATAAGAAGAAGTATTACACATATCTTAACGTTTAACATTAAAATAGACATATATATATTTTTACTCTATTTATTTTAATTATTGTCTACAACATATCTATTAACATTTATTTCTTTTAGTTAATATAAATGATAAAAGTATTTATAATAGCTCTTTTAATATTTCTAATTTGTTTTTTAAGCTATTTTAATTTTAGACAAGAAAAATTTTCAAATAAGTCAAGAATTTTTATACCAAAGGTAATTTATAAATCTGGAAAAGAAGAAAAAGATAACCTCTCCCCTGAAATTACAGACTTATTTAATAGAATAAAAAAAAATAACCCTGATATTGAAATAGAATATTATTCTGATAAAGACTGTGAAGAATTTTTAAAAAAAAACTTTAATAAACAAGTAAATTCAGCATACAAGAAACTTAAACCAGGCTCTTTTAAAGCAGATTTATTTAGATATTGTATTCTATATAAAAACGGAGGTATTTGGAGTGACTTAACAGACGATTTTTTAGTTCCTATTGAAGATATTATAAATTTTAAAAAAGACACTTTTGTTTTAGCAAGAGATAATAACTGGGAAGGCTATGATGGCATACAAATCGGATTTATGGCTAGTGTTCCAAATAATCCAATTTATCTAAAAGCTATAAATAAAGTTGTATATAATGTTGAGAATAATATTTATGGTAAAACAGTATTAGATGTTACTGGTCCAAAAGTTTTTTATGATGTGTTAAATAAAGACAACAAACATATTATAGATAAAATTAAAATTGTGTTTGATGGTAATGGTCCTACAGGATGTTATATTGATAAAAATACTCAAAATAAAATTATTAAATATAAAAGCTTAAAAGACATTAATAAAATTTTAAAAAGAAATAATTCTCAGCATTATCCGTCAATGTGGCAAAAAAAAGATATATATAATTAATTTGAATTTCTGTTATTATTATAATGAAATACAAAATTCTGATAATTATACTACTTTTACTAGCAAATT
>MDTE01184480.1_pt1 | contig 11060 bp, 18 predicted proteins | sample 811231 | NCBI WGS metagenome assembly MDTE01 (sample SAMN05326651, study PRJNA326480) | marine metagenome | isolation source: seawater | place: Indian Ocean: Red Sea | collected 2010 | reverse complement strand
TTCCGCATACGTATTAACATACGGAATATCCTTTCCAACGAATTCAACTCGCCGACCATCCTCTAGGTCAAAGCCTGCCTCTATCTGTTCCATTGCTTCTTCTAAACTTTCAGCACCCAGATTAACCATCATCGGCACAGCCACTCTAAAAAATATACCTGCCCTCTCCCTTTCGATAGTTCCGTCGATCCATTCCTCTTGCGACACCAGACGTTGGCTTGGCTTGTTCTCCTTTTGTTTTAACAACTTCTGAAGAAAACCATCCACCACTCTAAACTTTTGGCCTTTTACAACTTTTGCCTTTGTAGATTTGAATTTAGGTGATTCGATTATCCCTCGAATCGCACTCATAAAATCTGACTCATCTTGTTCGGGGGACATTAAAGAAACATCTATGCCATCTTCATCAGTTAAATCCTCCATCAGTTCATCCATATACATCAGTAATAAGTATGCTCTTTCTTTCCTCGAAAGATCAGCCCACACGCGACCATTCTCATCCCACGGAATAAGCCCATTGTCTATACCCGTAAGCGGAACATCCGCATCAGGGATTTCCTCTGCTGGTTCATCATCAGGAACAAAACTAGGCAACGGAGTCATAGGAATTACTGGTCGTTCCGTTTGTCGCCGTGCTTCAGCGTGGTCGCCAACTGACATAATCCCCATATCACTGATTGTCCTCAAACCACTTCTTCCTTGATCGACGGGAGCAACAACTGAAGCAGGATCAGAAAAAGCCTCGCCATAACTTGGGGCGTAATCGACATCATTGTCGTTTTGATCCACAACACGCAAACCTTTAGGTCGCGTAAGAGATGTCATTCCTTTTGCTATCTCTCGACCCGTCGCGTCTAATATCCGAGTCCCACCGGGGCGCTCCCAAGCAGTTCCCTCTTGAACAATCATGTCCGAGTCCGCGTCAATAGCCTCTGGCTTATAAGGCTCTATTCTTAGCCCACCCCAACGCACCATAATTACTTCTTCTTTTTATTAAGAACGACTTTGTACGGTTCCGATAATACTCGCCAAAAGCGAATGAGAAGGTATGTTGCTAATCCACCAGTTATAAATCCACCAATAATTGCAAAAATATCAATAAAGGTGTTCAACCCGACAACCTATCCCCACATTTATCGCAAAATTCTGCCCAAGGATAAGAACGACGAAATTCATCTGGATGTGTGCAATAAAGAACATCTTTCACATGCGCACCAACTGTCGTGCGAATCAACTCTGACATAGGAATACCAACAGTTTCCGCGGCACGTTTCCATTCTTCACGCTCATCTTCAGAAATTCTCACCAAAATTTGTGCAGTTTTAGTTTCTTCTTCAGTCGCTATTGTTTTGCCTGTCATCTTCTCTATCTCCATCTGTATCTTCTCCGTTTGTAATCGGTAATAATTCAGCATCAAACACGCCTTCTTCTTCGTCTTCTACTTCTGCCAAGACTTTTTCTACTACACCTGTTTCTAACACTCCTGCCTTTTTCATCAATTCCAAAAGTTGCATAGATTCTGTTCGATAATCTATTTCTCCAGCGTTCTTTAAACCTTCACCAGCCAAAGTGTGACGAATATCAGCAACACCCCCAACATTCAAATCAACTCGTTGAACCTCCATGCCTAGCAAACGTGACCTGCGATCCATAATTCCTAGAACTGTTTGTATCGCTTTCATGTCAGGCTCTATAATAATTTCTTCATCTCCGATTGTTTCTCGCCGAAACTGTGTCATCGGCCAAACAGATGACTGAAGATTATCCAAACGCTCCAACTCCAACCTTAAAACTTCAGGATATGCCAAAGCCGCGTCCCGATTTAATCTTTCTAATACACGACTAATCCCCTTAGAAACAACAGAAACAGTAACCTCATAACGCTTTGCTATCTCAGCATGAGAAGAACCTGCCTGCCTCATGCGAAACATTTTCAAATCTCGTTCAGCAATAAATTCTCTAGTTAAATTCTGTCCACTCATCTTTCACCAGCATTTCTTCGTCTCTCGGCAGAAGGCTTATCCTTATAATACCTCAGCATGTCTGCCATGAACTCCGCAATAGTTGGTTTCGTAGGCGCAACTCCACGGGCTTTTTGTTCTTTTGCCAACTGTCTAGGGGTCAACCCTGCCCAAACTCCATGCATGTCTGCCGCTGGATACTCCAAAGCATATTTAAGACACTCCGATTTAACAGAACAAGCCCGACAAATGCGTCGGGCTTCTGATATGTAGGTAATATCCTTATGCTTCTTGGGGAACATTAAATGGCTTTTCCCACTACAGTTTGCTTTGTCTTTCCAGTTGACATCCCCTCTTTCTTCTCTCCTGCCATCTACATTGTCATCGCTCATTTACACCTTGTTTGCCGTACTCTTTATCCCTGTAAAAGGACCAACCGTCACGAATAGTAATCATTTCTATATTGAATCTGCCATCACCCTTCTCGTATTGAACTACAGCCATACCTTGTTGCCAGTTTTCATATTTTGTTAATGGTCTTCCATCTAAATCTGTACCACCTTTTGTAGAAGGAACAGCACCATCTATGCGAGCCAAACAACCCGGAGATAATGCTGTTACTGTCTTGGGACCGTCATAATCTTCCCGTGTCATTTCTGCCCATTCACGCCTATGGATGTGTCCATATATAACAGAAATCTTCTCACGCTTCAAATAGGCATGTGCCGTGCTACCACCACTTCTAACAATATCACCATGTATACACTTAATGTGTTCATTTATCCAAACACATGATGCAGGATAACCAGCCAAGTATTCAATATCAAAGTCATCCAATCTACAAAGACTAGGCACACTAAGAACTGGCCAACTATCAGGGCGAGTCCCTACTTTAATTCCAAATGCCGCCATAGCATTATCTAGCATAAAGTTAGTTAGTCTTTCCTCATGGTTTCCTGCAAGCCACTGAATCTTTGCGTTAGGCGCAGAAGCACGCACCTCAGCACATATTTCCGTAGTCCTGTCTATAGATGCTTGCGTTGTTTGTTGAAACGCAGGAGACAATCGATACTTGCCCAATTCAGGCAGGTCAAGATTATCTCCTACTAATACAACTAAATCAGGGTTGATGTCCTTTGTTATAGATAACGCTACTGCAATAGCATCTTCATCATGGGTAGGCTCCAACTCTCCACTCATGTTGCGATAATAACCAATCTGCATATCAGGTAAAACTACGCAGTTCTTTAACCCTGTTTTCTTTTTGGCGGCAGTACTCTTGGGAAGGTTGATTGCCGGACCCGGCTGTATGACGGGCCATTCTGGACCTGTTTCCCACGACGGAGAAATCTGAATACCAACGAGATCATGGACATGAGGTTCACCTTCCGCATCTTTTGTTAACGATTGATAAACCGAGACTTTTTTAATATCACCTATCTGATCCACACTTATATCTTGGCGATCCAACAATTCAGCCAATTTTCCCAAAGATGCCTTACTGGTGTTATTAGAATTTATATCTTTCAAATTCTTCATTAATTCTTTTTTAGCCATTATCACTCCCTAAAAGTTCTGAACAATGAGGGTCACACTTGCAAACCCGCCTTTTATAGACACTTATACTTTCACGACTAATCTTGTAACCGTGGCTTTTCAATTCTTGTTGAAGGCTCAGGATAGGCACTTCAGGATTAGCCATCATGTCTGATAGTAATTTTGATAGTTCGGAATCGCTCTCTTGTAAATTCCTTAAAAATTTCTCTGCTGGACACGAAGGAGTAGTGTCGGGTGATAAAGCCTCTAACTTTTCCCTTAGTTCGCGCATATAAGAGCCTCTCTGCTGCTGTCGTTCCAAGTGATGCCACTATAATAATCCACAGATACTACTTTTAGGGGGATCAATCAAAAATGCCTGAATTTACGGGGTATGGAAAGAATTATCAACACTATGTTAAGAAACGTGTCGCAGATGCTATAGCAGGTGCAGACACGTTAGAACACGCCGCTGAATATGTAATGGAGGTACTTGATGAATTACGTTTAGTTTCGTATAGCAGGCGTGTTCGTGTCTCTTTAATGACACAACTAGGGAAAGCATTTGTCATTATGCTGGAAAATCCCAACACAAGCATACGAGATATTGCTGTCAGATTAGGGATAAGAGAGTCTGGCGCACAGCGTTTAATAACAAAACTCCTAGATGATGGGCTGGTAGAACGACAAAGTAGAGGACAAGGGTTTACCTACAGTCCATGCTACGAAAGAGTATGGAACCATCCAGATGTGTGGAGATTTGCCCTTGCTATCGCAGAAATATCAAAGAAAGAACAGGAGAACACTGAGTGATATACGCCTATTTGCTACAATAGGCTTAATTATTAGAATAAAAACCCTAATTTAGCACGAGGAGTCACCATGCCAGAAGACGGAGCAGAGGCAACATTCGCCCCCGGACAAGATTTGTCATTAGAATCTACAGAAATGTTATTAGAAGACATGGCTTCAACCATGTTGGGCGCTGAAATAAACAAAATTTTTCAACTTCATTACGATGTAATTGAATTTGGAGAATGGAAAAGTCAACTAGTTGACTGTAAATCATTGGAGATGGCTGTAAGAAACGCTACTCAAATTTCAAAATCTGGTTCTGTCAGCCCTGCTTCTATCAAAATTACTTCTCATACTGTGATTACTACGCCCCCTGTAGAACATCAAATACAAGAAAAAGAACCTGAACATCTCTCTGCCCCTCGGTTTAAAATCCCTGAAGAACATCCGTATATACCTAAAAAGTAATTACAAAGATTCACGCGTTCCAAGCCAACTGGCAAAAGCAGTATCTTCTAAAGGCAACCACCACAATTGGCATGATGCCAAATCAAAGTCATCTCCCAGCAAAGTCCACGCTATTTCCATTTCAGGTTGAGCGGCAGAAGAACCAACATTACATTCCAACCCAAAATTGTTAATAAAGTATTCAACAATACAAGGGGCTTCTCGCGACGAACAAGGTCCACCTTGTTTTTCGTGAGGACAAACGGCTAAAGATACTTGAAGATTGCTTTGCTCCAACTGAAGAAATATTACATGACCATCTGTATGCCATGTCGCTTCATAAGAGCCAACGCCAGAATCAGACATTTACTTCTTTTTTGTGCTTTTTTCTTCCTCAACTTCAACTACTTCTGCTTCAGGCATAGGTGTTGCCCCCATCTCTGCCTGCATTTTGGCTAATGCCATTTTCAACATAGTGTTTTCAGTAGTTAAAGCACCAATTTGCTGACTCAAACTATTTATTACTTCTTCGGGGTTGATGTCCAATTTTCTCTCCTTAAAAGGTATCCCCAAAGGATAGACTATTTATCGGAGGCAATCAATGACCGCAGCAATACATCACATGACTTGTGAACAAGGCACCACCTTTAGCAAAAAACTTACTATCACAGACAATGCCACTAGCACGGCAATCGACCTAAGTAGTCATACTGCGCGTATGCAAGTTCGTGCAGATATGGAATCTTCCACCACTCTCCTTGACCTGACTTCAGGAGATGGAGACATAACACTAAATTCTAGTGGAGTCATTCAAATTACTGTAAGCGCAACCGCTACAGCGGCCTTAACCCAAGGAGGGATCTACGATCTAGAAATAGTAAGTAGCGCAGGAGTAGTAGATAGAGTCATCCAAGGTGATTTTGAATTAAGCAAAGAAGTGACTAGATAATCAATTAGTCAAAACGTCTAACGCAGTCTTCCAACCTTTATCTTTTTCTTTGTTTAGATAAAACTCTGTATACCCACACTTATTACATGCGATATAACCAAACTTGTGATTTTGTAGATTCACATATCGAGAAGCACCATCACCTGTAACACGGATCTTTCCCGTTTCAGCCCCACGATTTTTACATTTCAAACATTCCCAATGGCTAGTTGGAAAAGGATTACTCTTTTTTTCTTTCATTTCTTTTTTGCTTTCGATGCAGGCTTTTGAGTCGTTGCTTTTTTAGGCGAACCTGCACGCACAGCAGGTTTTTTAGCAGGTGGCTTTGCTTTGCTAGACATTTCCACTACCAGACTTTGAAGATCCCTCCGTTCTTCATGGCATCGTTCTACTTCTTTTTCTAAAGCAGTAATTCTGGCTTCCAACTCCCTGCGATCCGCTTGATATTCCTGCTCTCGGCGATCCATTTCAGTGCGTAATTCATCACGCAATCGTTGACCAATTTGAAAGTCAGACTGATACCGCTCTGTTTTATGTTTACGACGCATGTTACGTTCCCTAAATATTGCAGCAACCGCGACTAGAATAGCCCCAATCGCTCCGCTTGCGAAAATGGATTCCATAAGAGACCTCCGTATGGACAGACAATTCAATAGTAGCAAAGAGGACAAATACGAAAAGAGCAAACAATAAATAAAACAAAGAAGGAATACAATGACTATAAACCTAGATAATTTCAAAGGTTTCTATGATGCTAACTTAATTCAAGAGTGGGATGACTTAACTGAGATACCTTGGCTGGACAACGAAGCAAACAAACCAGAAACAGAAATACAAACCCAATGGCAAAATGATGGTCTTGTTATCCTTCCAGAATTCATGCCAGAAGAACTCATAGAAGATTACAAAAAAGCATGGATACATGAAAATCGCACCAAAGTAAACCGACCTATGGGTTGGCCTTTCGACGTTCCTTATATGTACATTCCCTCATTAGGAGACATGCTTTCCTACGCTCCACTCAATGAAATAATGACTGACCTTATTGGTGAACCCTTAGGAGTTCATCTCAACTTGACAGGATGGAATTCAACTCAACGCAACTGGCACCAAGATGGCTATCTAAATCCAGACACAAATCGTGATTTCTATATGGCTATTTGGATAGCCCTAGATGACATTCATCCTGATTCAGGTCCATTTCAATTCATTCGTGGGTCACATAAATTTCCAGTAATAACACATGAAAAAATGCTCGCCGCTTTAGGACCAAACGCCGCAGAAGATCCCAACTGGCCAAAACATTCAGAAGAAATACTCACTCCACTTTTTGAACAACTAATTACCGATTCAGAATTAGAAGTAGAAGATTTCATTGCGAAAAAAGGTGATGTTCTTTTATGGCATGGTCGCCTCATGCATCGTGGCAGTACCCCTAAAAATCCTGACTTAGACCGCCGTTCATGCATCGCACACTTTTCAGGCATCAACCACCGACCTGATATGCCTGCTCCTCTTTCCCGTTTAGGATGGAAACACCACTATGAATTAAACGGTTACTATTTTCCAATCAACCAAAGGTATGTCTAAGTGCTTACCGTAGTAGTTGCTTCCTATCACTATGGCCATCTAGCGGCACACTGCATAGAGAGCCTGCTCTCTCAAACACGCCCTCCTGATCAGATTCTTTTTGTAGATGACGGCATCGGAGATTGTAAGCATCTGCCTGAGATTTATCCAGAAGTTACCTACATTTTCCGTGAGAGTAACTTGGGTACTGTAGATAATTTTCAAGACATGCTCATGCGAGTGACAACTGAATACACAATGTTTTTAGGTGCAGACAATTGGTTGCGGTCTGATGCTATTGAAACAGTAATGAACGAAACACCTGAGGCTGACATTGTTACCTATGAAGTCATGGTCACAGGGGAATTCAAAATGAATCATCGCGATGCTCAACTTCCAGATGTAATGAGAAACGGTGATGTCTATTGGCGTTGGAATGGACACCACGGATCAATGATGTATCGCACTTCTTATGGACAATCGGCTGGATACGCCAAACGAGATGGTGGAGTAAACACAGAAGAAGATCATGTGCTTTGGGATCGAATGTTAGAACTAGGAGCAAAACGTGTTCATCTAGAAGAACCTCTCCTTTTCTACAGAAGGCACAGGGAAAACTTCATCAACTGCACATAGAGGGTGCGCTTAACAGACTTACCCTTGTGACAGAATGTGGTATGTGGTTGCACAACTAATTACTCAAGAGCATTTGTCATTTAACGATGTTCTTATTCGCCCACAATATTCCGAAATTCGCAGTAGGGATGATGTCAGTCTGGTTACAAGGCTTTCAAATAATTTAGAGTTAGGCATCCCTATTCTCGCCGCGAACATGGACACAGTGTGTGGTGGTGAAATGGCCAACGTCATGGCTGATCTCGGAGGCATGGGAGTACTTCATCGTGCCTTAACTCCCGGTCAACAATTAAAAGAAATCCGTCTTCTGGGTAGAAAGGGTAAAAAAGTTGCTGTCGCTGTTGGTATTCATTGTCTTGCAGATGACATACAGGCTTACGCCGATAGTGGAGCCGATGCAATTGTTTTAGATATAGCGCATGGCGATTCAACTCACGCTTTAGATAAAATCCATACGATTCGTTCTATGGTTGAAAAATCTAACTCATCCGTATGTGTGGTAGGTGGAAACGTCGCTACAGCAGGGGCAGTAGAAAGAATGTGGAATGCAGGTGCGCACTCAGTAAAAATTGGTATAGGTCCGGGTTCGGCATGCACGACACGAATCAAAACTGGTGTCGGCGTTCCTCAAGTAAACGCTATTAGAGAATGTGCAGAAGCGGCAGACAAATATGGCATGAGTGCTATTGCGGATGGAGGAATGAAAACAGCAGGAGATATTGCTAAGGCTCTTGCTTTGGGAGCCGATGCTGTAATGGTGGGCGGAATGCTGGCAGGAACAGATGAGGCTCCCGGCGATGTCGTACTAAAAAAAGGGAAACCCTATAAAGAGTTCAGAGGAATGGCATCTAAAAAAGCAGGATCTCACTATGAAGAAGGTGCATCAGGCATGGTTGAGTGCAAAGGTCCTACTGAACCCATTATCCGTGACATTTGCAAAGGACTGCGAAGTGCGTTCTCCTATTCAGGAGCAGAAAACATTGAACAGTTTCATCTAAAAGCAGAACTAATTAAAATTTCTCCCCTTTCTATGTCCATGAATGGAGCGCATGGGTTCAAGGGATAAGACTTGGATCAATATTCTTTACAATATTTCCATTTAACAAATAGTCTGGATAACTACTTACAGATTTAGTCCGACAGAATCCATTCATATATGTCATTCGGGGGTCTCCCGAAGCATTGGCTTCACTTCCGTGAACAATTTTCACAGACCAAATCATCATGTCACCTTTTTTTGCTGTATATTTTGTCCCTTGATACATGCCCCTTTCAAATATTCGGAGATTTCTTGGATTGGTAAATGAATCCCAAAAATGTGATCCTGTAATGAATTCAACTGCACCGTTGTCTTCTGTAATGTCATCTACAGCAATAATGGTTTGCAAATAATCAGTTTCAACGCTAGAAGAAAAGAGATGACTTTCTCTAAAAATCGTATCTCTGTGCCATGCGAAAGTGTCCAGATCGCCTGACTCTCTAAAATAGATTTGATTATTGATCTGTCTAACATTATTGCCAAGAAGATTACGCACAATGTCTTGCATTCGTTCATCTATTCTGATCGAATTCAAATATTCATTGGCTAATGATGGAAAAAATATTAATGACTTCTTGTTGTATGCTTGCTCACTGGGAACATGCTTATATCCAGTTTCTTTTATTTGTTCATCTGTGACACGATAAGCCTCTTCTTTTATGCGCTCACATTCTTCTTCAGAAAAAACTGAAGGTATGACAACAACGCCATCATCTTCGTACGCTCGTTTAAGACCAATCAACATAATTACTAAAAAGTCTATATCGGTCATCCATCACGCCTTGTGTAACAGAATAAGCCTTTTCATACCCTGCACTCTTAACACAATTTACAACTTTGTCACAATACTCTCCATGCGGGTACCGTAGGTATCTCGTTTCAAATGGCGCAGTTATTTCTTGTATGATTTCTTTTTCTGACAACTCACACAAATTTCTATGTGACCAAGTGTGCCATCCAATTTCAAAGTCATACCTATCACACAATTCTTTAACTTCGGCAAGAGTGCAAAACTTTTCTAATTTGGGCACGTTTTCTAAATCAAAACTATTATCACCGCCCAAATAATTTCCTGTAACAAACATGATTCCAGACTTTTTACGCAAAACATCTTGATTCTTATACACATTGTAATAAACACCATCAAAACCTATGGGTTCATCACAAGCAAGAATTTGTTCACGGGTGTGGTAATTGGAATGCAATTCATCTCCAATGCTATGAGCAAGTCTCATAATGGCCATGCCACTGACTGGTCATATTCATAGACGTTGAATACAGAAGTATATTCTCTGTAAGGAAATTTATAGGTGGCAACCATTCGACCAAAAGAATAAGGCAATAGCCAATCTTCAATTCCTCCAATACATACATGCTTTTGAGCGGCAGACAATGCCATCTGTGTTATCCCTGCGTGATCATATTGCTTATAGAGAAGACCAGTTATTAAAACCAAATCATATGTCCCCATAGGGGTAGACATTCTTTTAACATTGTCTGGAAATCTACTTGCGGCGGTGTCACTCATTTCTATTGCATGGATTTCATCAGCAGGAAGATCCTTGGTTATGAATCCTTCCCCTGCTCCTATATCAAGTGCCCTACTGTAATTTCCACCCAAGTCTTCTAAGACAGTTAAATAAAAGTTTTTACGATAGATGTCATCATGGGTAATGGTGTAATCCCATGGATCTTCTTTTTCGTACCAGTCTTCCAACTCTTGTTTGCTCTGCATGCAAGAAAATATTACTAGTTGCTAACGTCGTTTCATACGCGGTCTACGTTCTGGTCGCCGAGCACGTTGCTTTTTAGGCAAACGCTTGGCGTTGCCACTCCTCTTCCCTCCGTAATAACCCATTCTTAAAGTGCCTCTATTTTGTCCGCCAACTCTCGAAGTTGAGTAGCCAAAATACTAGCCTGTGATTCCGCTGTAGGGGTTGTGGTCTTATTAGGGAACGGAGGAGGGTCGAGTTCTTCCGATTCGGCAGTTTCTTTTGCCGCTTCTTCTTTAGCGGCAACTAATGCGGCAATAGCATCCCAATCAATTTCTGGTGCGGTGATATCTGGACCGAGATTTTCTAACTTGTAATCGGAAATATCCCATGCCATGTCTTTTGGAGATACAGCA
>MDTE01016305.1_pt1 | contig 11060 bp, 7 predicted proteins | sample 811231 | NCBI WGS metagenome assembly MDTE01 (sample SAMN05326651, study PRJNA326480) | marine metagenome | isolation source: seawater | place: Indian Ocean: Red Sea | collected 2010 | reverse complement strand
GCTTTAACCCTAGGTAACCCAGCGCTGTCGCTGCTCCACCCATGAATTGCCGCCGGGAGAAAGAACGCCTCAGGTCCATCTTTTACCTCCTGTAGTGGAACCACCCAGTTGCCTGCAGGCTGGTTCATGCCAACACGCTTAGATCAGTTTCGGTTTTCTTGGGGTTAGACGCAACACCCAACCGTGCAATTGACTTAGTCCTTGCCCCCTAGGAACCCAGTAGATAGCGTGTAAACAGGCTTATTTGGGGAGATGTATCCCATAATGAAAAATATCGTCTTTTCCACTGCTGCGTTGGGCATGATGCTCGTGCTCTCAGGGGCTCGGGTTGAAGTGGGACCGGTGTGGCAAAAAGCCAGTGTTTATAATACTTCCCAGGGGGTAGTGGGCGGTCATGAAGGCAGTGGAGATGTGTCACTAAATGATGTAATCCAGGACACTTGTGTACGGTGTCATAACGAGCGACGCCTAAGTGGCAACCTGTCTCTAGTTGGTTTTGACGCCGATGAAGCGGACCAAAACGCGGAAATTGCTGAACGAATGATCCGCAAGCTCCGCGCCGGGATGATGCCTCCGGTTGGTGCGAGGAGACCTGGAGGTGATACGCTCCAAACAGTTGTCGAAGAACTTGAGCGAGTGGTAGATGCTGCTGCGTCACGAAACCCGAACCCTGGTGGCCGAACGTTCCAGCGCCTTAATCGTGCTGAGTACGAACGGGCCATAAGAGACCTCCTGCTCCTCAAGGTCGATGCCAGCGAGTGGCTCCAGAACGATCAGATGAGTGCTAATTTCGATAATATCGCTGATGTACAGTCGCTTTCAGCCACTTTGCTCGAGTCTTATCTGAATGCGGCGAGTGAGATTAGCCGGTGGGCTGTAGGTAACCGGAGCGCTCCGGCTGTAGACCAAGTCTATAAGCTTCCGGAGTATATTTCCCAACACCCCTGGGACCACGTGGAAGGGGCTCCGTACGGCACCCGTGGCGGCATTGTAATTGACCACGTATTTCCGGCCGATGCGGAATATGTTTTCGCAATGACATTCAATGGCGGTCGTAATGCACGGCTTGAGGACGTGGATGTGTCAATCGACGGTGAACGCGTCGCACTTCTTCACTACACTCGTTCTGGAGCTGGCGCGGATGGTCGTGGTGGGTCGGGGGTCAGGACGGAGCCAATCATGCTACGGGCAGGGCAACACAAGGTTTCAGCCGCGTTTGTCCGCCGTGGAGATGGTCCGTACGAAGACCTCCTCCGTCCGCACGAGTGGTCATTGGCTGGTGGCGGTTCAGGCGGGAATGGGATCACATCACTACCGCATTTGCGAGATCTGATTGTTAGTGGACCCTATAACACAACTGGAGTGTCTGAGACTGCTACTCGCGCCAAGATTTTTTCGTGCCGACCGACCGTGCCGAGTGAGGAATTATCGTGCGCCAGGGAGATAGTGTCCCGGCTCGGTAGTGAAGCGTATAGGCGCCCTCTGTCAGACAATGACATATCAGGCCTCATGGATTTCTACTCAGATGGCTCTGCCCGTGGAGGTTTCGAGGGTGGAGTTAGAAGGGCACTTGAGGCGATACTCGCGAGTCCTCATTTCGTATTCCGGTTCGAGCGGGAGCCTGAAAACAAGGATCCTGGTGAAACGTATAGGCTCGCAGATGTGGATCTTGCCTCTCGGCTTTCTTTCTTCCTCTGGGGCATGCCCCCAGATGCTGAATTGCTTGAGATTGCAGCAGAAGGGAAGCTTTCGGCCAAAGAGCTTGAGAAGCAGTCACAAAGAATGCTTGCAGATCCCCGTTCTGAGGCGCTAGGAACGCGTTTCGCAGGGCTATGGCTGCGGCTTCAAGATCTCTACAAGGTTCGCCCGGACCCCAATTTCTATCCGAATTTCGATGAGAATCTTGCGGATGCAATGCGGCGAGAAACAGAGCTCTTCTTCTATAATCTCGTCAAAGAGGATAAGAGCTTTTTGGAGTTATTCAGTGCCGACTACACGTTTGTTAATGAACGCCTAGCCAGGCACTATGGAATTCCTGGTGTCTCAGGGAACCATTTCCGGCGGGTTGATTATTTGGAGGATCAGCGCCGAGGACTTTTGGGTCAGGGAAGTGTGTTGGTGCTAACCTCGATGGCGAATCGCACTTCTCCTGTGCTCCGTGGGAAGTGGGTGATGGAAGTCCTGCTAGGTACGCCGCCTCCGCCTCCGCCTCCTGGAGTACCTGACTTGGATGAGACTGGAACTGTCTCTGATGGAAAGTTCCTCACGACGCGTGAAAGAATGGAACTACACAGAGAGAGCCCAGCTTGTAGCTCTTGTCACAGTCTCATGGACCCCATCGGCCTTGCCCTGGATAACTACGATGTCACAGGCCGTTGGCGGCTGCGGGAAAATGGGAACCCGATAGACACTCGTGGGGACTTCTATGATGGAACACCAGTGTCTGAACCTGTTGAATTGATTAATGCACTTCTAAAAAGGCCAATTCCGCTGGTTAGAAACTTCACGGAAAACCTGATGGCATTCGCTCTCGGACGGCGTATTGAGCATTATGATCAACCCATGGTCCGAGAAATCTCGAAGAATGCAGAGAAAGATGATTATAGGCTGTCATCCTTCATTATGGGCATCATCCAGAGTGATGCATTCCAGATGAAGCGAGCAGCGTTAGGTAGCACAGCTGAAGGGGGGGAGCAGGTTAATTCCTCCAACTAAGAGAACGATGCAGTAAGACATAGGTCAGGAGACCAAAAGATGCATTTTATTACAGGTAAACACATCGAGCGACGGACGTTCCTACGCGGTATGGGTGCGAGTGTTGCCCTCCCGTTCCTTGATGCGATGGTCCCAGCCGGGAGGCTGGGCGATTCTAGGCGTGCTTTCCTTGCAGCTGATAAGATGCCCTTGATTTGTATTGAGGAGGTGCATGGTCTAGCTGGGTGTAATGACTGGGGTGCGACCCAGCTCCTTTATGCTCCTGCAACTGTAGGTCGTGACTTCGAGTTGATCGCTGATCACCCTGCAAAATCGCTCGAACCATGGCGAGACTACCTTACACTGATAAGTAATACCGATGTCAGGATGGCTGAGCCACTGTCCGCGCCGGAGGTTGGAGGAGATCACTTTCGGTCCAGCGCAGTGTTCCTGACGCAGTCGCATCCGAAACAGACACAGGGCTCAGATCTCTGGGTAGGAACCCCGTCTCTGGATCAGATTTACGCGAAGCGTTTTGGTCAGGATACACCGCTTCCTTCGATGCAATTCTGTATTGAAAATCTCGATCAATCTGGTGGTTGCACCTACAACTATTCATGTGCCTACACGGATACAATCAGCTGGTCCTCACCCAGTGAGCCGATGCCGATGATCCGTGATCCTAGGGTAGCCTTCGATATGCTATTCGGTGCTGGGTCCAGTCCTGAAGAACGTGCTGAGCGGCGAGCTGACCGGGCGAGTATTCTAGACTGGATTGCTGACGAGGTCGCGTCTTTGCGTCGGGATCTTGGTGCTGTCGATCGGCAGCGTATGGACCAGTATCTGGATAATGTTCGAGAGATCGAAAGACGTATCGAGATGGTTGAAATTAGGAACTCTAGCGGAGAAGAGCGGGCATTGCCTGAGGCACCGGCAGGGGTCCCTGACACCTTCAAAGAGCATATGGAAATGATGTTTGATCTCCAGGTGCTAGCGCTTGAAACAGAGATGACACGAGTGATCTCATTCAAGACTGGACGGGATGCGCAGAACCGTGTGTTCCCAGACAGTGACTCAGCGAGACCCTTCCATCCGGCTTCACATCATGGCGGGCGTGAGGAGGCGATTCTCGAATTCAATAAGATCAACCAATACCGTATGGCAACGCTGGGATACTTACTCGAAAAGATGCAGAATTCAGTGGTTGGGGACAGTAATCTGCTCGAGCAGTCGATGATTATATGGGGCTCTCCGATGGCAGACGCCAATATCCATAACCATCGCCGTTGTCCATTGATCTTGATGGGTCATGCGAGCGGGCAGTTAGCTGGCAATGTCCACCTTCAGGCGGCGGACGACACACCAATGGCTAACGTGATGCTCACGCTACTCCACATGCTTGGTCATGATGAGATGGAGAGCTTCGGAGACAGTGACGGGGTATTCTCACTTGCCACACCACCTGTATCTGCGACGTCTTTCTAGCTCACAGAGTAAATGAGAGACTGAACACGAATGCTGAATGAAGCTGGAGGAGGAGAATGAATCAGGGTCTGCCCTTTAGGGTTCTTGGGGTGCTGGGTGTGGTCATGGCGCTTACTGCGGCCACACCTCCTGAGGCACCGGTAGCTGATGCTGCGATGAAAGGTGATCTAGAAACTGTGCGTGGTCTCCTGAGGCAGGGGGCGGATGTAAATGGAGCACAGGGCGATGGAATGACGGCACTGCATTGGGCTGCTGAGCGTGCCCAACTAGAGATGGTTGAGGTACTTCTTTATGCTGGGGGCCGAGTTGATGCAGTTACACGTATCGGTCAGTACACTCCTCTACATCTGGCAAGCAAAGCAGGAAATGAATCCGTCACACGTCGTCTGCTGGAAGAAGGTGCCAACGTTCAGGCCAAGACTGTCCCGGCTGGTACGACACCCATCCATCTGGCTGCGGCTTCTGGGCAGACCGATGTGCTAGAGGTGTTAATAGAACATGGTGCGGACGTGAATGCCTTGGAGTCTTCTTCGGGTCAAACGCCGTTAATCTTCGCGTCGGCTCTCAATAGAGCTGCTGCCGCAGTCTTCCTACTGGAACACGGTGCAGAACCCGGACTCTCGACGACAGTAATTGATCTCCAGGAACAAGGAGAGCTGGACCGTGCTGCTAGCCAACGACAAAACGAAATCCTTGACGCTATTCGAGAGGCCAGTGGCTCTGTTACGCCAACTCAGATGCAGGCAGCGCTGCGTGCTGGCCGTGAAGTTCTAGAGAATGGACTTCCTGAAGAAGAAGAGGAAGAAGAGGAAGAAGATGGAAGAGGCGGGTCGCCTAGCATTACAGCGACTGGTGGAATGACAGCACTTCTACATGCAGCTCGTCAGGGGCATTTGGAAGTAGCGCGGGTACTCCTTGATGGTGGAGCTAATGTTGACCAAATAGGCCTTAGTGATGGTACGAGCCCGCTCCTTATGGCTACAATCAATGGCCAGTTCGATATGGCCATGCTGTTACTTGAAGCTGGGGCAAATCCCAACCTGGCATCTGACATCAATGGTATTGCACCATTGTGGAGTGCGGTTAACAGTGAGTGGCAGCCTCGGACCCGGTTCCCTCAACCTCAGGAACACCACCTGCAGAATGCTACGTATATGGAAGTTATCGAAGCACTACTACAGAGTGGAGCTGAGCCTGACGCACGTACGACAATGCATCCTTGGTACATGGTTTACGGGGGATGCGGAAATCGAAATTGTGGCTTGGTAGATACAAAAGGTTCTACGGCGTTCTGGCGGGCAGCCTACGCGGCAGATGTGGAGGCGATGCGCCTGCTAGTTAAGTATGGTGCTGATCCAAACATCCCAACGATCGCTCCAGAACAAAGGCGAAGGAGACCCCGAGACACGGGAGCTCGTTCGGCACGCAATCAGATCTCCGACGATTCCAACTTCAATCCACTATCTGCAGAAGAGCGGATAGAGGTTCTTACTTCAGTGCGCAACGAGCTGCCAGAAGCTGAAAGAGCAGAATTCACGGATGAGGAGTTAGCGGAAATCTCAGATGACAGGCGACAGGAACTCGTTGATCGCGTAGAGCGAGCAGATTCGGTCCGTGAGGCAAACGCTGACCCGTCAGGCTTACCACCGTATGTAGACGGGGGCCCAGGAATATTCCCTATCAATGCTGCTGCGGGTGCTGGATATGGTGAAGGGTTTGCAGGCAATGCACATCGGGCGATGCCCGGTGGTTGGATTCCATCAGTGAGATACCTTATAGAGGAACTTGGTGCTGACGTTAACCAGCCAGACCACAACGGATACCGTCCGCTACACAATGCAGCGGGGCGTGGTGATAATGAGATGATTCTATATCTCATCAGCCAAGGGGGCGATGTTAGTGTGGTAAATCGGCGTGGACAGACCACCGCTGACTTGGCGAATGGTCCTGTATCAAGAATCCCACCGCATTTGAATGCCGTGACTTTGCTTATGGGTCTCGGTTCCAAGAACAACAACAACTGCGTTTCGTGTTAAGAAGTTCTATGACTAAAAGACTTTGGGGCTGCCTGACGTTGTAGCAGAGGTCCTGAAGAGAAAAAAGAACGCTCCACGAGCCGTATAGGTCCGTGGGGCGTTTTCTTAGGTCTCAAGGTGATTCGATTTGTCCGGCAGCCTTAAGGAATCTTCGTGCTAGCTGAGCTATCCGGTCTTCACCAGTAGTTTCAGCTTCCTTAAGGATCGAAAGGACACACTGGACCAGTGCTGGATCACCCCAGCTGTAGCTTGTGGCCACTTCAGCACTTCGAGAATCTCCCTGATCCGCTCCTTGGATGAGCGCCCAAGCCGCTGCCTCGTTGTAATAGGGTGACTCAGGATCCGGAAGCTGATATTTCGGGGTTGGCTCATCAGGATCTTCCTTGATAAATGCCCGGGACATTTGCTTAACCCTGATTTGGCTCAGGAAGCTGTATTTCGGGGTCCTCCGGATGTGGACGATATAGAACTGCGATGCGCCCGATCGTCTGAACGACGTGCACTCCTGAGACTTGAGAGGCTATATCATTTGCGATACTCGTGATGGATTCAGGTGCTCCTTCCTGAGCTCTAATCTTAATTAGCTCTCGCTTATTGAATGCTTCTGACGCTGACGTGAGCAGTTTTTCACTGACTCCTTCAGTGCCCACATGTACGACTGGCTTGAGTCGGTTTGCAAGACTTCGGAGGTGCGCGCGTTGTTTAGATGTCAGTTGAATCATACAAGGAGCATGATACATATCTGGCTAGCGGTAAACCGGAATGGAATTGCTTGTTCTCCTTGTTATAGACCTCATTGTGTTTAGCTCAGATCGGAGAGTACCTAGACTCTCGCGGGACGACCGGAACCAGCTCATTTTGGACTGAGACTGATTAGTTCCATAGGAGAGCCTTAAATGTTTTCATCCAAGTATCGGTTTGTGATTGCAACGGTATCGGTTTTAGTGGCCGCGCTTGCAATGCCGAGCGGATCCATCGCCCAAATCCAAATAGGTCAGTTGGCTAGCTGGAAGAGCGAGCTTGCTGAGGCGATCGACGAGAGAAGGAGATTCACAGCGAATATCGTTGATCAGATTTTCAGCTTTGCTGAACTAGGCTTTCAAGAGTTCGAGACCTCAGGCTACCTGGTAGAACTTCTTCGGGAACATGGCTTCACCGTGGAAGAGGGAGTGGCTGGTATCCCCACTGCTTGGGTTGCTACTTGGGGATCCGGGCGACCCAAGATCTCTCTTGGGACAGATATCGATAACATTCCAAAGGCATCTCAAATGCCTGGAGTGGCTTGTCATCTTCCTCTTGTTGAGGGAGCTCCTGGGCATGGAGAAGGACATAATTCGGGTATGGCTGTCCAGATCACAGCTGCTCTTGCAGTGAAAGAACTTATGCAGCGAGAAGGGCTAGAGGGGACCATTCAGATTTGGCCTGGAGTAGCAGAGGAGCTTGTCGCTACCAAGGCATATTACGTCAGGGAGGGCATGTTTGAAGACGTAGATATCGTCCTTTATGCTCACGTGGGAAATAATCTATCGACTAGCTGGGGTATGACTCCTGGAACAGGTCTTATTTCAGCAATGTTTACTTTTGAAGGGTCTGCCGCCCACGCTGGAGGGGCTCCTTGGAGGGGGCGAAGCGCTGCTGATGCAGTGAATCTGATGGAGGTTGGTTGGAACTTCCGCCGTGAACACCTGCGCACTCAGCATCGGTCCCATTCTGTAGTGTATGACGGGGGAGATCAGCCCAATGTGGTGCCATCTAAGGCTTCAATATGGTTTTATTTCCGAGAGAAAAACTATCCTCAGATCAGAGATCTTTTCGTGATCGGAGATTCGATTGCAAAAGGCGCGGCAATGATGAGCGGTACTGTTCTCGATGATGTACGCATCATTGGTAGTGCGTGGCCTGGTCACTTTAACCAGGTGATTGCTGAGGCTATGTATGAAAATATCCAGCAGGTTGGGCTCCCGCAGTGGACTGAGGATGACCAACGTTTTGCTCAAGCAACACAAAAAGAAGTCGGCACCTTCGAGTCTGGGTTAGCTACAGAGCTTTCAATTCTGAGGCCTGCACTTACCGAGGCACAGAGGACTGCAGGGTTTGCAGACGATATTGGGGATATTTCTTGGAATGTACCAACAGCGACGCTTTCTTTCCCATCCAATATTCCCGGTCTTCCTGGCCATCACTGGGCAAATGCAATTGCGATGGCAACCCCTATCGCTCATAAAGGAGCCACGCAGGGAGCGATGGCTCAAGCCATGACTCTTCTCGACTTCATGGTTCGACCTGAACTAGTTAATCAGGCTTGGGACTATTTTGAGAACATCCAAAACCGTGAAATCCAGTACACGCCATTTATCCGGCCATCAGACCAGCCAGCCACTGAAATGAATGCTGAGATCATGGAGGATTTCCGAGAGGAAATGGAGAAATATTACTACGATTCTGATCGCTACGATTCGTATCTCGACCAGCTCGGTGTTTCATATCCTACACTTCGACAACCCGATGGGCGTTGCACCATCGGCTCAGTCAGTGAGCAGGGCAATTGAACTAGTGGTCGTTTAGCGGGATTGCCGGGGTTGGGTTCACGACTGACTTCGAGCTTAATCTAGTGGAGGTGCCTTCTCGCTCAGGAGATCTAATGCCGCGTCAGCTGTCTTAATATCGGGTTGATCTACGAGGAGTGCGGCGAGTACACCTGTGGTATTGGCTACGGCAAAACTAATCCCGTTGAGGTTCCGGGAGTTTGGGACTCCTGGAATCGGTCGAGGATAACCAGACGCGCTGACAACACGGACCGAAGAGGCTTTAGGAGATTCTGCGGCCTCGATCACGGAGACGCTCTCCCGGGGATGGTCCCAGTTGAGGACTACCCCTAAAACACCTTCCATGCATCCGGGATACCAGAATTCTTCCTCATTGGCTCTAGCTGACACTATGATCGTTCCTCTTTCGACCGCACGTGCCACAGCTGGAGCTAGATCGTAAGCACGAATCTCGTTGGGTGTACCAAGGCTCAAGTTGACGAGACGCATATGATGCTCTGAGGCCCAGTCTAAGGCTTTTACAAGTATTGGCACGCTTGTCGCAAGCTGCTGATCAAAGACTTTCACTACAAAGATTTGCGTGTCCGGGGCTTTTTCATAGATCGCTGACGTTACTGCGGTTCCGTGCCCTAATACATCTGTAAAATCTTCTTGTTCGTTCCCCTCGGGATCAAGAGAGATACCGCTTTGTACTGCAGGTAAGTGAGGGTGTGGAATATTTACTCCGCTATCTACAACTGCGAGGGTAATGGGTTTGTCCTTCATGGTAGGATTTGTCTCATTCAAGTATTGGCAGGAACTAGCCGGTCTTGACGTCTAGAAAAATATCGCTGAAGGCACTCCCCTGAGTCTCTAAGTCACTCAGCCGTCCGTCTTCCGCCACTCTTCCATTCTTGAGTACCACGACTCGGTCAGCTTGTCGGGCAAGGTCAATCCGGTGCGTGATGAGCACAGTCGTTCGGCCGCGCATCAGAGAATCATAACCCGAAAGGACAGCAGCTTCTGACATGGGATCAAGTGCGCCAGTTGCCTCATCGAAAATGAGCACTGAAGGTTCCGCAAGGTAAGCGCGCGCAATCGCAACACGCTGGCGTTCACCAGCGGACAGTTGGCTTCCTCGTTCACCAACGATCGTATTGATGTCTTCCGGCATCGAGTCCATAAGATCTGAGAGTCCCGCTGCCTGTATTGCTTGCTGCACATCTGCTTCTGTCGCTTCCGGTCTTGCATAGCGGACATTTTCAGCAACCGTAGCATGGAAAATAAATGGTGACTGATCAACAACGGCGATGTGCCTTCTTACTTGTGAAAGGAATAGCTCCCGCAGATTCATTCCATCCAACAGGATGTGTCCTTCATCTGGATCGAGCTGACGAGAAAGAAGATCTGCGATTGTTGATTTACCGCTTCCGCTGGCCCCGACAATCGCTAATACCTGTCCGGCGGGGATGGCTAGATTGATGCCCGCGAGCACCTCGCCTCCACGTCCGAAGCCATAATGAACCCCCTTAAGCGTTAGTTCACCCTTACATTCGGGTAGTGATTTGGCCGGGTTAGCCTCGACAACCTCAGGAGGGCTATCAAGGAGTTCGTGCACTCGGACCAAAGATGCTCGTGCGGTAGCAAGATTAGAGTACAGGCCCATTAATCCTTGGATAGGTGCCATCAGACGCATTTGGTAGGCCATGAATGCTACGAAGGTACCGAGAGTCGTTGATCCATAGATCACACGATATCCGCCGTATAGAAAGACGATGCCCGTCCCGGTAGTGAGCAAGAGGCCCGGGAGTCCACCAGCTAAATAGGTAAAAAGCCGCATAGAAAGTAGTGCATCGACGAAGGAGTCGTTCTTGTGACGAAAGCGATCAACCTCACGCTCCTGTGCGTTGGCTCCGACTACTGCTCGCATGCCTTGAAGCGTCTCGATCAAGAAGGTGCCTATATCTGCACTGCGTTCGCGTAGGTCACGAACTCGGGCCTCTAGCTGACGCCGATAGCGTAAGAGGGCAAAGAGGGCAGGGGGTAAGGTGATAAGCCCAACAAAAAAAAGGCGTACGTCAAGATAAATCAGCATCCCTACCGTTCCGACTAATGCGATGAGTTGGCCCAGCCACGCAAGAGTCGCCTCGGCCGTAACACGCTGAATCTCTCCGATGTCTCCATTGATCCTGGATACAACATCTCCTAGTGGGGTTTTCGCGTAATATCTCGGAGATAACCGCTGCAGGTGGCGGTAAAGATCCAATCTCATGTCGAATAGGATGTCAGCTGACACCTTCGTATAGCGCATCCCACTCAG
>MDTE01086896.1_pt1 | contig 11061 bp, 16 predicted proteins | sample 811231 | NCBI WGS metagenome assembly MDTE01 (sample SAMN05326651, study PRJNA326480) | marine metagenome | isolation source: seawater | place: Indian Ocean: Red Sea | collected 2010 | reverse complement strand
ACTCAAACATTGGAATATAGGATTGATATCGCTTTCAAACAGATCCTTGTTTTTGTTTATTGCTAATTCTTTTCTAAAATCTTTTGTATTTTTACAAGTAATTTTATTTAGAGGATCTCCATAGATGCTTTTGTATTTGCCTCTTTGGTCACCATAATAAAAAGTATATCTTACTGGATATTCTGTGTAGTGTCTTTTTCCATCTTCACGACGCTCGACTACCTGTATCTGATCTGCTTCACGATTAAAAAATGCGTCTACGTAACTCATTGTTTCTCCTATATGTCATTTGTGGCTGACAAATACCAAATAAAACGTTTATGGCCGTTTGTACCTTACTTAAAATACTCTTCTGCATCGATGGCTTTGTCATCGATCCACTTATCATAATGTGGTTTGCCTAGTCTTATGCTTGTAGACTTGACACCCCATTCGCCTAATTGCCTTTTAGTAAACTCTGTCCAATCTTTACCAGACTTGGCACCTCGTGCCGTCCAATAGTGTATTTCATTGCCTTCATCATATAATTTATTAAGCCTTTCAATACGATCATACCTTGGTTCACTGCTTTCATAATTGTTACCATTAGTATAACATATAGTTCCGTCGATGTCAACCATGTAAATCAATATTTGGTTCCTTTCGGTGTATCAAAAAAATGTTTTTCGCCCATTGCTTCTCTTATCTTCCTAAATACCATATTATGCGGATATGTTTTATAATAATCCGTTTTGTATAGTTTTTCACTTGCCTTTTTAGTTTCTGTAAGCCTTTGTATAATGAACAATCTTATTGTAGGGTCATTTAATTCGTTTTTATAATGATCATAGTTGTATTCAATAAACAACAGATCTCTTTCTGTAAAGTATGGTGTTTTACATAATCCTATCAAATCTTGTCCTTCGTTTCTATCCTGTACGCCATGTAGTACAATTAACAATCCATGAACACCATCATCATATGGAAAGTTTATCATGTGCTTCATGATATCCATATATTGGTCCGTGTGTATAATTGGAACTTTGGAACTGTATGCCCAAGGACATCTTGCAGTTGAACCATCCTCTGGTTGTGATAGTTCTTTTAAGTGTTTGTCTAACCAAGTGTCTATTCTTTTCTTTTCTGCTTCACTTACCATGCAATTATGATTCCGCCGATACCAACTAGTGCTAGGATTAAATTAGTGATTATTAAACTCCATTCTTTCCACATAATTGATACTGCTAACCATATAAGTCCACCACAAGCAAGTACTAACGGGCCTATGGGATAAAGTTCTTTCTGCGTATTAATAGCAGTACCGATTATCAACACAAATGTTGCTAACCATTTTAGATAAAATGTTATATCTTTATTTGTCTTTTCCAACTGTCACCACCAATGTTTCGAGATCATCAAAAGCATCAGCATGAGCCTGCCAGTCACCTTTATGTGCAATTTTTATTGCCTTATTAATAAGTGTAGGTTTGATTTCTAGTTCTTCTGCTACTGCCTTTACTGTATCTCTTAAGCCTGTTTGTAAATCTTCAATTTCTTGCATAACTGTTGCGCCTTCGTTTACCAAACGTTCCAGTTTCGCTTTTTCGTCCGGTCCATATGTTCTATCAGACATCGTATTCTCCTAGTTTATTGTGTAATTATATACTCGTGTACTATTAATGTCAAGTTAATTTTATTTAACTTAATAAAAAATTGGTTAATCTGTATCTGGCTGTGTTATTTGGATTCTTCGTCTTTGGTTTTGTATTGCCATTCATCAGTATGGCCAACTGCCCATTTTGGTGTATTTTCGACTGTGTAATTTTGTGTGCAAACTTTGAAATCTGGTATTTTCTTTTCAGGGTGTACTAAACTTTGGTCAGTAAACACAGTCCTATTATTTGGTTGTGCGGCGAACTGCCCGTTGTCCAATTTAATTATGTTGAATGTTTTGTGTTCTGGATCATGCTCGGAAAAATTTATATCAATAGTTGAATGTTGTGTATGACACGTATCGAGTGTAAACATATATTCACCCTTGTGCATTTTTTTATCTTTGCCAAAAAATTCACAGTTTGCTAACATAGGTTTTTTAATTACGGTAATATCATAATCAAAGCAATCCCAAATTTGCAGTGTATCTAAGGGCAGTTGATCATCTTTATTATAATCTTCTTTCCAAACAAATGCTGATATAGGAAGTTTGTCGTACAATGCACCATAGTCTGTAAGCAGTGTTTCAAAGTACAATGCTTTGCCCATTATACTTCTGATTGATATCCATATTCCAGGAGTCAGTTCGCCATGGCCTTTTTGATGATCATATAGATATTCTTTTTTTACGTAAACTTCTACAGGTGGTAGGTTGTGTACTAAGAATGCCATTTGCGTCCTTGTTAATTTAACTGGTACAGTATTTATTATTTTTTCTTTTTCTTGCCTGCACAATGGGCCTTTTGAGAGAATCCTTTAGGGTTGGAACAGTTTATACTTTTCTTGTATTTTGCTGACCACTTTTCAGGGATTATCTCTTTTGCCCTCATTTTGTCTTGACGTTCTTGGCTTTACCGCGTCTATTTTTGTTTGGATCTTCGCGACGCTTACGACTTGCGGCCTTTTTACGGCCTTTTTTACCTAGTGCGTATGCTTTTGCGGCCGGTAAACACTTAGGCTTACCTTCTTTAGAACTGTCTCTAGCACATTGTCCTCTTACTTTTCCATCAGGACCGAAACGCACCCACTTTTGTTTGAACCACTTTTTAAGGTTTTCGTTTAATTCAACTTCTTCTGAAAATAATAAATTACCACACTTAACGCAATAGTCTACGTGTTCACGTTTAACGCAGTTGGGTACACGTTTTCCGAACATGGTTTTCATGCCCTTCTTTTCGTAACCCTTCCAACAACGTGTTCCTTCTGTTTGTTTACCGTAAGTGATACACGGATCCTGACCACATCCGCAGTTTTTCTTTTTCTTTTCTTGGAATTCTTGATATCGCATTACTTACTCTTGTTGCCCCAGTTCTTAGCACCCTTTTTTCTGCACTGAACTAAAGCACCAGAGGCGTAAGCACTTGGCCAAACTTTATATCTTGATTTTACTTTGTGATAACAAGCATCTTTCTTTTCTGCTAATTGGTCAAACTCTTCTTCTGTAATTGCTTTCCCAACTGATTCTTCTAAAGAACTGTATGATTCTTTTTTCTTTTTATTATGCTTGTCTTTGATTTTTCCTATTTCTTCTGCACTCGCACCTTTACCTGCGGCACTTTGAATCTTTTTCATACCATCTTTTCCGTACTTTTTTACACCTGCACGGTACATGATACCACTTTCATCTGTTTCTTGATCTTTGCTTTCTTTCTTTGCCATCTTTGTTGCAGTGGCATACATTACTGCTTCAGCATCATCACCATAGCGATCTTTAAAGTCGCCTTTGGCTTTTTTCATGCCTTTGACGTACTTTTCTTTTTTCTTTTCTTCGCCTTTGGTTAATGAACGCTCAGTCTTTTTTTTTGAAAGAACTTGACCTAATTGTTCTGCTAATTGTTCTTTGTAGTCTATGGACTCTTTTTTATCTTTTTTTGCTTCTTTGTCTTTGATTGCTTTCTTCATTGGCTCTTTTTTATTGCCATCTTTGTCCATGTCTAAGAAATCTGGTTTTGCTTTTGCTTCTGTTTGAACTTGTTCGAACTTTTGTTCATAATCCATATGATGATAAACACTGCTTAGGTAATCGCCTGCTTTTGTTATTTTAGATTGTACCCAACCTTCTAAACCTTCTTGTTCAGAAACACCTTTTAGCATTTCATGAAGTTTAATTGCATACTTTCCAATTTTGTATAACTCTGCACGAGCCATTTGCACTTCATGGTCTTTCTCAACCTTGTGTGCCAAATCCGCTAAACCTTCGTTTTTAAGTTCTTTCTCTTTCATAACAGTATTTACCTCTTTTGAATGTTTCCACCAAATAGACTTGCACCCTTCATATCCAGTGCATTTACGGCCGTTCCCTTAGGAGTTTTCTTTTGATCTGCTTTAGGAACACCCTTACCGTCTTTTTTTACTTTTGCATAAGCAGTTATAGGGTTTGCCACAGTTGCTATTGCACCTGCACTAGTGGCTCCTGGTGTAGCCGCTTCTTCAACGTCCATGCTTTGTGTAACTGCTTGTTGTTGTGCTGGTTGTTGTGCCGCTTGTTTTTTAGCACCTGCTTCTGCTTGTTTTACAAGCATCATAAACTTGTTTCTTAATGTTGTATCTGCAAGTATAGTAGATAGTTGCTTGGCAAATGGAGCAATCTGTTTGGATAAGTTTCCTGTTAAAGCACCACCTGAGGCAAGTTTATCTAAGCCTTTTGCCATCATTCCACCTGTACCTTTTCCACCCATCTTTTGAGCGGCCATTTTAGCACCTTGACCAACTTTTTGTGCAACCTGTTTTACTGCACCAGCCGCCTTTGTTGCAGGGGCCTGTTGTTGTGCTAATGGGTTTTCACGTACCTGTGTTATTTCTCTAAGTTTCATACTACTATTTACCTTTTTTTGCCTTCCCTCTACGCATATTTAACTGCCATTGGGCCATGCGCCTCTTCTCTCCTGAACTAGATTTAGCAATCTTACTTAATTGGCTTATGGATGCTCCTTTTGGTATTCCAACTCTCTTGCTAAGGCCCTTACGTCCAGGCTTCTTACCATCCGCAAAGTTCTCGCTCATTATGTTTTCCAAGTATGTGTCTACCATTTTTACCAAAGCATACTCGTGATCTAGCAGACGTAGTGCATCGTATCTATGATGGCCGTTGACAATACGTCCTCTGCGGTCAACAACTATCGGTTTGTATTCATCTAATTGAACATCTCGATATTGTTTCGCTAGTTTTCTAAAGGATCTGTCTTTTTGTACTGGTATCATGAGAGCGACTTTCATTTTACCTAGTTTGCCATCCACGTCTTTGGAATGTATTTGCGGAGGTGCGTCACCTTTAGTAGGTTCTGGGTCAAAGTTGTGGTCTTGATAACCACTTACATCACCAACCTTATATCCTAATCTCTTAAGGTTGGAAATCATATGTTTCTTTTCTTTTTCACCTCCAAAGAAGTTTAACATAATATCTTGGTCACCCATATTAGCATCATCTGGATTAGTTGTTGCTATGTTGGCCATGTTACGTCCTAACTTCATAAAGTCGTAATCAGTTGCATCTGAATCAACTGAAACACTATTTTGTGGAAGTGGAATTAAGTCGCCTTCGGTTGCTGGTTTTTCAAAGTATTGTTTTAGACTACTTGCAGTTCTTTCGAACTTATGATCTTTATGTTTGAATCCAACTCCGCCTGCGCCTTCCCATTTCTTAACGTTTTGTCCAAAGTCATCAATTAAAATGTTTGGAGTGCCATCTTTTTGTTTTGCGTATGCTTGTTTGTTTGCAGTAATGATAACTTTCTTAGGGGGAAATGCTTTTAAATATTTCTCAACCCAAGCACGTTTATCAGGTTCTGCTCTTGGATCATCTGCTAAAGGAGCCGACAAAATATTATACTCACCTTTAATGTCTTTGATAATAGATAATAGTTTGTTTGCATTTTTAGTAGGTTTTAAATTAAGCCAAAAGTCTTCGGTATCTCTTACTTTCTGTAATCCTGCTTCTACATCTTTTATTTGAAACCACTTTTTAACTTTCATTAGTTTAGTCCATGCACCAAAGAAGTCAACAAGTACACCATCCATATCAACAAATATTTCACTTGCACTTGATAATTCTAACTCTTTGGCTCTTACTTCATTTAGTTTGCTTTCTGCTAAACCTAAATTAAACAATGTGTTAGGACTAGAATTTTTTCTTGCTTTTTTATTAAGTTCTGGAGGACGACCGTCCTTATCAACTTTGAAGCCAAACTTTCCTGCTTCAATAGGAATTTGATTTACGCCAACGTCAGGCGTAGTGTTTACACCTTTAACGATTCTTCCACCATGCTCATATAGTTGACGTAATTTCATTTTACTTGATTAACTCACAGGTTTTTGCATCGGCTGTAAGTTCTTCACCTTTTTTGTGTAACCATATGTAAGAGTAAACAATTTGTCCATCTCCTGCTACGGTACATTTTTTACCTAGTTTAACACTTGGTGGAACAATGTGTCCACTACAAGATGCTAACATTAATCCTGTTAATAATATTGCTATTGTTTTCATTTTTTCCTTCCTCTAAAACCTGGAACGCCCTGCATATATGGTCTTCCAAACCATAACTTGAACCACTCTGAGTCACCAGGTTTCAAACCTAGTTCTCTTTCTTTTTGTTTGAGAGCAGTTGCAGTATGACTAATATTGATATCTTCAGCGGTAACTGGACGTTGTCCTTTATATTCTGGGATACCTGCTAATTTTTTTAAATCCGCGATATCCATTTTACCTCGCCTTTCTTATTTCTGCTTTTAATCCTAAATTTTTAAACAAAGTGTATGCAGTCTGTACACTTGTTAATGCTTTTTTAATTTCATCTATGTAGTCTGGATTATCATCTACTTTACGCATGAACTTTTTAGCATTAATAGGATCAACAAAAAGTAAATTACCTGAGTATGCCGCTCCTGGTTTATAGAAACTTAAGAAATGTTCTTTGCCATCTGTCCTAGCCGCAATCCAATCTAAAACTTTAAGTTTGTTTGGATCTTGCAGTTTAGGATCTGCATTATCAACTTCTTTACTTTTAAAAATATTTAATTCATTTACATCTTCACCGAGTATAGTTGACAGGTTGTCAAACATTTTCTTGGCGTAAGGTTGTGCTGATTTAGTAACTCCTTTACTAAACGCATCAAAATCATTATCTTGTACTGCTTTTCTTAATTTACTTGCACTCATACCTGAGGCATCTTCCGCATCTGGATTTCTTGATAGTCTTTCAAACTTTATTTCTTCAAATTCAAAGAAACCATGTGCTGACTTTTGTCCGTTATACTTTTCTAAAAGAGAACCTAACTTATCTTCACCTTCAAAAAAAGTTACACTTCTATATCCTCTTCCATACAGATCACTAGCCGCAAACATTATATTTTTAGCAAGTTCTATTTTAATATCGGGGAAACTTTTTCTTGCCCAATCTAATTTTTCATTTGGGTTAAGTGGATCTGTTGGAAGTTTTGCTGGTCTGTCTGTTAAAAATAAAATAGCATCACCTGGACCTTGCCTAACTGCTTCAACAAGCAATCCGTGACCAGTTGTTGCAGGATTTAATCTGCCTAATGCAAAACTGACACTCTTGTTCGGTGATGTTATTTCCCTTAAACGCATTTTTAATATTCGCCTTTTTTAACTTCTTCTAGTTCTTCGTTGTATATTTCTTGTACTAAAGCATCTTTATCTTCTTTTGTCAATAACTCTGTAGGGGATTTGATAATATCGTATTTTTGACAGTAGTGTTGTATTGCTTTTTCTACCATTTCCTTGACGCCTTCCATGTTGTGGTCGCCTTTATCATAGTTGTCTTTTAGATTAGCCATACAAGGGAAGTACATTTTTCTATAAAACATTGGGTCATCACGCATATGACATTTTAAGTCATCGATTATATCATAACCAATGTCTTCTTTTTTGTCTATGTCAATGTCTGTAAAATCTTTAAGTTTCATCTTACCACTTTCTACAAGACCAATATCTTGCCTTTGTTCTTGGACCGGGATTATCGCAGTTATGTCTTGCTCTAAAACTTCTACGTCTTGCTGGATTTGATTTTTTAATCTTCATGTTTGGATCACCAAAGTTAACTTTTTTAACGTTTTTTGTCTTTGGATCTTTGACGTAAACTTTAAACTTCTTAACATCGCCTCTCATTGGCTTGCCTAGTTTAACTTTACGGCCTTGATATTCTGCTTCATCTACAATATCATCATCGTTGAACCATAATTCGCCGTATGCTTCATGGAAGTCATCACCGTCGTATGTTTCTTCTTTGTATATTGACTCTGAAAGATATTCTTTAAAATTCTTCATAGCGATATTCCCCTTATATAGAGTATTTATCACTATATAGTAACTAGACTGATATTTCTATATCGAAGTTATCGTACCCTAGATCGAAGAATTTGTTGGCAATATGCTCCGCTAACTTGTTGGATTCGTCCTCATCTAATGCAAAATGAGTGTCAATAGTAAGCACAGTCTTGCCACCTGTGGTATCGTATGCTGAGTATGTAGTTTCTTCTTCAACAAGTGGTAAAGTAGCACCATTAAGCACTGATTCTACTGCTATATCGTCTATTTCTTCTTTCTTGTCGAATACAATGTTAATAAAATGGCTCATAATTATCCTTAATGATTCAATAATACACTTGTTATACTACCAGCAGTATATGATAACTTGGCTCTTATGTATGTATAATTGCCTGTGAAGTTAGCATAGACGCTCTTTGTAGCACTTGTTTCAGTAAATTCATGCACAGTAAACCAATCACTATCAGTAGGAGTAGTAGCAAGTGTACCTTGTATAGTAATTGTACCTACAAAGTCAGTGTACGTTGCTTGTACCGTGTGTACACCGTCTGCTCTACCATAATACCCATCACCCTTGAAGTTATCTCCAGTCACAGATTGAACTGTACTGTCACCTGGGTGTGTGTTTGCTGATAAAATTATTTCACTATTGCTCTGCATAGTATTATTTATCTTAATCTATGCTTCTACGAGTTTTGTTTCTTTGACCTGTAAGTCTATCTTACCATCAGTTACGTTTATGTGCAGTTTGCCACCCTTTTTAAGAGCACCAAATAGCACCATTTTACTTAGGTCAGTTTTAATCTCTTTGTCAATTACTCTTTGCAATGGTCTTGCACCCATTTTAGCATCAAATCCTTTGTCTACCAAATAGTCTATTGCTTGATCATCTATGGTTACATCAACGTTTTTCTCAACTAGCATATTCTTAAGTTCAAGTAAGAACTTACCAACGATTTTAATCATGATATTCTTCTCTAATTTACCAAATGCAATTACACCATCAAGTCTATTTCTAAACTCTGGAGCAAAGAAACGTTTTAGTTCTGTATCTTCATAGTCAACATCAAGATCTTGATTGAAGCCGATCGCATTTTTCTCAGCCTGTTCTGCACCTAAGTTTGTGGTTAGGATTAAAACTGAATTCCTTGCGTCGGCTTCCTTACCGTTGCTACCAGTAATTTTTCCGTTATCCATAATTTGTAAAAGGATAGTTGAAACATCTGGGTGTGCTTTTTCTACTTCATCAAGCAGTAATACACAGTTAGGATGTTCTTGTAATTTTGTAATTAATAGTCCTGCATTTTCTTCATATCCAACATATCCTGGAGGAGAACCAATCAGTTTTGCTACTGCGTGTTTCTCTTGATACTCAGACATATCAAATCTAACAAGTTTAACGGACAATTCTTCTGCAAGTCTTTTAGCAGTTTCAGTCTTACCTACTCCTGTTGGACCCATAAACACAAAAGAACCTACAGGCTTGTTATCAACTTTAAGTCCTGCTTGGGCAACAAGTATCTTTTCTACAATCTCGTCAATTGCTTTCTCTTGTCCAAACACAACCTTTTTAAGATTCTTATCAAGGTTAGCCAAGTTACTTGTTTCTTTTTGTTGTACTTGTTCTGGTGGAAGTTTAACTGCTTTTGCAAGTTCAAATTGTATTTCTTGTGCATCTACAATCTTATCGCCTTCAACTTTCTTTAATTTAAATCTAGCACAGGCCAAATCAATCAAGTCAATTGCTTTATCTGGAAGTTTCTTATCACTTTGATACTTAACAGAAAGTTTAATTGCATTATGTAATGCTTCTTCAGTAATATTAACTGCATGATAGTCTTCATAATACTTCTTTATACCTTTAAGTATATCTAGTGTTACTTCATTTGTAGGTTCATCAACACTTATTCTTTGGAATCTACGCATCAATGCTCTGTCTTTTTCAAAATACTTTCTATATTCTTCCCAAGTTGTAGAAGCAATAACTTTAATGTCACCTTTACCTAATGCTGGTTTCAACATATTTGCAAGATCAGTTGAACTGTTTTGTCCTCCTGCACCTGCACCACTTATCATGTGTGCTTCGTCTATGAACACAATAGTTTTACCTTGTTTTTTAATACCTGCCATTACTAATTTGAAACGTTCTTCAAAGTCACCTCTGTATTTAGAACCAGCCAACATGGCACTTATGTCTAAATTGTAAACTTTGTACTCTTGTAAAAATTCTGGAACTGCTTTATTAACAATATTAAATGCTAAACCTTCTGCAATAGCAGTCTTACCAACACCTGGATCACCAACTAATAAAACGTTGCTCTTTTGTCTACGTCCTAATGCTAATGCAATAGATTCTAATTCTTCATTACGTCCAATAACAGGATCAATTTTGTTAGATGTTACTTCTTTGTTAAGATCTGATGTGTATTCTCTTAATGCTCTAAGAGCCACACCTCTTAATTCTTCATCTTCGTATTGTGCATCAACTTCGCTACTAATATATTCAGCAAATTTTTCTTTCTCTACTCCACACTTTGTCATATGGTAGTATGCCCAAGACTTTTTCTCGTTCAATACACTAATGAATACATCTGTAATTTCTATTAAGTGCCTACCACTAAACAAGACCTGTGTAAATGCTCTGTTCAAAACTCTTTCAACAGTTGCAGTCTTTTTAGGTTTGAATTTAGTTGCAGTAGTTTTAAGATCTTCACAGTCAGGCCCTTTTAAATATGCTTCAAGGCCAGTTTTCATTGCTTTGACATCAACACCATAACCGTCTACTATCTTTTCAAAGTTGTCAACACACAACATTGCATAGACCATATGCTCTAAAGTTACGTATTCATGCTTTAACTTCTTAGCATCACCTAATGCTTTATCAAAAACTAACTGTAATCCTTCACTTGGTTCTACCATTTAATATCCACCTTATACTTTTTAAATAATTTCTTCTGCTTCTTCTTTGCCATTTCTAATCTTAACTTGCTTACTCTGTCGGTAAAATTTATACCATACAAGTGATCATATTCATGACCAAAGATTCTAGCATTCCAACCTAATAACTCTATTTTACATTCTTTTTT
>MDTE01087898.1_pt1 | contig 11062 bp, 10 predicted proteins | sample 811231 | NCBI WGS metagenome assembly MDTE01 (sample SAMN05326651, study PRJNA326480) | marine metagenome | isolation source: seawater | place: Indian Ocean: Red Sea | collected 2010 | reverse complement strand
TCCCATATTTTCTTGTTACTTTGAATAGGAATACCAGTGCCAAATTTCTTTTGTAGGATAAATTCAAAAACCTGACTTTCATTTTCTACTTGAACCCCTTTTCGTTTAATTTCCGAGTTGGCAACCAGTCTAATTATATGATTTTTTACAAAAAACGCTTCTTTTTGTGCTTTTGTAAAATTTAAATCTAGACCGATTTGATAAATATTATCAGATTTTTTGACAACATCAGTATCGTCAAAGAGAGTGTATAACCCATCTTTACTTTTATTTAATGTGTCGCCTGATATAAAAACCAACTTAGGCTTGAAATGTTCACGAGTAATCCTTTTAGATATCCACTCATAATGTAAGTCCGTCCAAGCAGGGAATTGTTGTGGATCGATGCTTATTTTAAACGATAAGTCCACCGCCGCAATATTTGTTTGTCGACAAGTTTCTGAAAGGTTGGGACCTCTATCTTGACTATGTTGGTCTTCGACAATAGCTTCAACTTTAACATAGTATCGATTGTTTTTTTGATATTCTTTGACAACTGTGAAACTTACAATGCCTGCTTTTGAAGTGGACTGTATTTGATCGATTAGCATTTGACCATTTTCAACTATTGTAAAGCTTGTAAGTGCCTGCCCTTTATTTATCGCAATGTTTTGAAGCGCATTTTCTATCGCTCTTTTTCGATATATGCTATGATCTATTGTTGACGTAATAGTTGTGACACCTTCAGCAACCACTGTAGCTGCCGCGCGCAGATTACTTGCGTTAAAGACTAGAAAAACTATTAATAGTGTAGAAATGAACTTCGTGATTTTAATCATTTAGTTACACCTTGAATGACTCATAGTAGTCCGCGCCGATAAGACTTTAATAAACGATCAATGTGTGTCTGACTAATTGATAACTCAACCTGATATGTGTCACTTCCTGTTGGTTCAATTTTAACAGTTCTTGCACCCATAACAGTACCACGAAGAGCTGCCCCTAATTTATCTGAAGTCAAAACTGCTTCGCCAACAGTCGTTTCACCTTGGATATAAATCCCATGAATTTGTTCTGTTAAACTTCGATAAGCATCTAATTTTGCAGCCCGCATCGCCATCAACCGTCTTTGGTTTAGGCTCTTAGAAGGTTGTATCGCAATGGATGAAAAACCCACAGCTGTTATGGTTGGAACATAGTATTTTGAAGTTTCAGCCTCTCGACGTTCGTTCAATAAATCCGTAGAACTTGTAATCCCGGCACCTGGTGTAAGCTGGTCAATCCTTTCTCCTCCCAACGACAATGCCGTTTGACGTAAAGGATCCGTAACTGAGCATGCGGAGAGTATGGATAACACTACGGTAAAACTTAATCCGAAGTGTAATTTGTAAAATGACAACATTTGACTTTCCTTCAATAAACTTTCTTAGGAATAGCAACTTATGTGCCATTCGTACTTAAGTAATGTCAGGAACTTTTTTGCTAATATAGGGAGAACACTAACGCACGCGCTAAGTCCCTGAATTTATTTAGATAATTAGTTTTGGCATAATATATGCAGAATTTCTTCGTTGTTATTAGATAATCTGACAGCACAAAAATTAGGTAATAAAATCAAAGTTTTAACGTTCAAAATTTTGACATTAGTGTGGATAAATAAAGTATGCAGCAGGATAGTTCGGTATCGCTGAGGGGAATGGCTCCAAGTTTCATAAATTCATTGCTGCCCTTTGGTATTATAGCTCTTGTCGCAATGCTTGTGTTACCATTACCCATTGCGCTGCTCGACTCATTTTTCGTTTTAAATATCACCTTGTCACTCCTTATTTTAATGGTGGCAATGCATACTCAAAGGCCTTTGGATTTTTCATCTTTTCCCAACCTGCTTTTAATTGCTACCGTTCTGCGTTTGGGTCTTAATGTAGCCTCAACTAGAATAGTTTTAAAAGATGGGCACACGGGACCCGATGCGGCAGGTAAGGTGATCGAGGCGTTTGGTGAGTTCATTGTTTCCGGGAATTATGCGGTTGGTATATTTGTTTTTTCAATCCTCGTTATCATTAATCTTGTTGTAATTACAAAAGGTGCGGGTCGAGTTTCTGAGGTATCTGCAAGATTTACCCTCGATGCAATGCCTGGAAAACAAATGGCAATTGATGCTGATTTAAACGCAGGTATTCTTACACCCGAAGAGGCTAAAATTAGACGTGAAGAGGTAACTAAAGAGGCTGATTTTTATGGTTCTATGGATGGTGCTTCGAAGTTTGTAAAAGGGGATGCTATAGCAGGTATCTTGATACTATTAGTAAATATTATCGGGGGTTTGATAATTGGGCTTGTACAACATGATTTACCTATCGCTGAAGCTGCTGAAGCCTACCTTCTTCTATCGATAGGAGATGGTTTAGTCGCTCAAATTCCATCGCTACTATTATCAATTGCTACAGCTATAATTGTTACTCGGGTATCATCAGCTCAGAATATGTCCGAGCATATAACTAAGCAGGTTAATTTATCAGCAGCGTGGCTGCCAACGTCACTGGTTATACTTGCTCTAGGTTTGGTTCCCGGCATGCCGAACCAGCTGTTTATTGTTTTTGCACTTATTACTGCAGCTTTTGGATATTTTTCTCGTAAACGAGAAGTTGCTGGTAAAAACGATATGGATACATTGGATGAAGCTAACGATGAGAATGAAAGTTCAGAATTTGACGTAAATTCAGTAAAAGATAGTTCCAAGATATCACTCAATATTGGTTATGGCCTCGTCAGTTTAGTATCAAAAGACAGCGAAGATAGTCTCGTGCCAAGTATTACTAAATTACGTAAAGAGATTTCAAAAAAATTGGGTTTTGTAGTGCCTGGCATTCGTATTAGAGATGACGTAGAGCTAGAGCCATCGCAATATCAAATCAAGATTGGTGAAAAAATTGTAGCTGATGATATCATTTATTATGACAAAATTTTGGCTATACCGGGTGAGGATGTTACCGTTGAGCTGGTTGGTCTAAAAGTTTCCGAGCCTTCTTTCGGCGTTGAGGCTTTTTGGATAGAGCCAGCTCTAGTGAATGATGCTAGATCTAAAGGTTATGTTACGGTTGACCCAACGTCAGTTCTAATAACGCATGTCGGGCAGGTTTTGAACAATTTTGCTGCAGAATTGATAGGCCAGGACGAAGTTCAAGATTTACTGGATAATTTAGAAGAAACGCATCCGAGTCTCGTGCAATCAGTAGTGCCAAAAATAGTTCCACTGCATCAGTTAACTGGTCTTCTACAAAATTTGCTAAGTGAGGCAGTACCGATATCAGATTTACAAGTAATTTTAACAGAAATTAGCAGCCTGAATATTCAAAAAATGTCTAATGAAGATATTTCAGAAGCAATTAGACCAAAGCTAATTCCACTATTAATTCAGAAGCTTACCAAGTTTAAAGATACGTTACCACTGATTACCTTGGCACCCGATTTAGAGCAAATGATTTTAGGTGTTGTCAGGCAGAATCCTGAGGAAAAGATGTTACTCTTGGATGGTAACCTTGCAAAACAAATATTACAAAATTTAAACGAAGCAACTGAGAAATTAAGTCGCGAAGGGAAGGCCATATTCTTAATTGTAGCCCCACAAATTAGAAGACATGTCGCATACTTTATCAAGAATCAGTTATCAGCTGTTAATGTTCTTAGCTTTACTGAGCTACCAGAAAATCGTAGTGTGGAAATAGTTTACACCGTCGGAGGGACTGATCTCAATAGTGAGGTAGAATAAATGAGCTTTACTTTGAGGGAGGCAAAATAGATGGCAGAGGTTACGGTAAGAGCAATAGATAGTGCTTTGGCGATGGAAGAAATCCAGAAGCGTTTGGGAGATGAAGCATTAATTATTTCTACCAAAAGAGTAGATGGCCAAATAGAAATTACTGCTACTGATGATGACGTAAAGCCAGCAGAGGAAAAGGTTGAACCGTTAGTTTTAAGTAATGCTTTTCGAAAAGATGACTTTTCTTCAATTCTTAATAACAAAGTTAAACAAAGTGGTATTGACGAAAAGTTACAAACTTCAAAGGGTTTCTATTCGACAATCAATGCAAAAATTTTAGAGATTTCTGGAGAACTTACCCATTTAAGACATTTAATTGATAACGTTGATATTAATGAGGAACCGGTACTTGGGACTTTAGATAAATTACAAATTCTTGGCTTTCGTAAAGCTACATTACAGAAATTTGATGATATAAATAATAAGTTAACTATTGACCAAGCTATACGGAAACTGGCTAAAGCATTCGTTAATGGTAAGTGTCGGCATTTTGATGAAACCGATATTTATTTCATTACTGGACTTCCAAACTCAGGCAAAACGATTTTTGCTAATAAATTTGTTTCTCTACAAAGGTTATCTGATGATGATCGCGAGTATTTAATTTTGGACGATCAAAATAAAAAGAAAATGTTTTCTAAAATTAAAAATTTACAGAATGGGGAAGATGACCGAGGAAGTTTAAAAAAACAAGCACTAGTTATTGAGGTAACGCAGCAAAATAATGCACTTGAGTCACTGGTATTAAAAATTAAGGAAACGCGGCCGGACCTAAAAATGAGTATCATACGTACCGTGGAGGTCGGTGATAGTTATGAAATAATGATCAAGTCAGGTGACGCTAAATCAAGTCAAAAACAATACCTTGCTTTTACTAAGTTAGATATTTGCGATATATCAGTGCCTGAAATTTCTGCGACGTTGCAGCTTTCAAAAAAATGTATGTTTTTCTCTGGTATTGATAGAGTAACGGATGGCGCTTACTTCGCAAAGCTAGATCAAATTGAATCATATCTGTTTAAAAAATTAAAAGAAGAAATTGGGTGATCGATGGTTGAAACAATTGCTATTGCAAGCGGAAAAGGAGGTGTCGGAAAAACATCTTTAGCCGTCAATTGTGCGGTAAAAATGTCCGAAGCAAAGAAGAGAGTTGGCTTATTAGATGCAGACTTCGGGTTGGCAAATGCCCATATTATGCTCGACCAAAAAGTGACTTCAAGTATCAGTGATCTACTGGATGGGACAAGTAATATAGATGAGTTGGTACATATAACTTCAACCGGAGTAAAGCTTTTGCCGGGCGGCTCTGGCGTGCTGGAGATAATGAATATTGATAGTCGAAAACGCTGGGAAGTAATTAAATCCTTAAGCTACCTTGAAAATGAGCTCGATATTTTATTTGTAGACACACCTGCTGGCGCTTCTGATTCGAGCATTGAGTTTGCAGCGGCTTGTGACAAGATAATTATAGTGTTGGTGGGAGAACCCACTAGTTTCATGGATGCTTATGCTTTCATCAAGGCTCTAAGTATTGAAAAAAATGTTGATAATGTATCGATAGTTGTCAATATGGCTAAGGACGAAGCGGATGCGATTAAAAGCTTTAACAGTTTTGAAAAGATAGTTTTGCAGTTTCTTGAAATTAATCTGAATTTTACCGGGTGGTTACCTCAAAGCCAAGTAATAAGTAATTCCATAGTAGCAAGAAAACCCTACATATTGAATAAGAAGGCAAATGGTGACCTGAATCTCCGCATAGAAGAGATTTTAAAAAGGGTCGGTGAAGCGAACCAAATCATTTCTAGCAGTATTAGATTTTTTGATAACTAAACAGGACATCCTTGGAATGCACGGGTACACTCAAAAATCTGATGATAAAAATGAGCTCATAAATAAGAATATGAGTATCGTTAAGAAGATTGCCTTTTTTTATGTTGGACGGGTACACCAGGTTATTGAAGTCGAAGATCTTTTGCAGATTGGAATGGTTGGTCTTATCGAAGCTGCGCATAATTATACACCTAAAGAGGGCGTTACATTTGAGAACTACGCTAGGCTCAGGATTAAAGGTGCAATCATCGACTTTCTAAGAAAATCTTCAAACTTGTGCAGAGGAACGATAAAAAGGAAACAAGATTTTGAAAAGGCCAGTCGAAAATTAGAAGTGGAATTTAAAAGATTACCTACGTCCGAAGAAGTAGCAACTGAATTAAATATATCAGTTTCGGAATTAATGTCATGGAAGCATGATTTTGCTGCGAGCAAACACCAGAGCATAGAAGAGGCAAACGATGCCTACGGTGATTTTTTGTTTTCCAATGATCCGAGCGTTGAAGACAAAATTCTAAATGGGGAACTGAAAAGTATTCTACGAGCAAATATGGGAAAGCTGAATAAGCAGCAACTATTGGTACTTCAACTTTATTATGTCGAAGAGCTTAATGTCTACGAAATTGCGGAAATTCTATCTGTGTCAACGGGTAGAGTTTCGCAAATAAAATCAGCGGCGGTTAAAGAACTTCGCAAAGCAATTGAAAGTGAAGTAAATGCATAATATTGTTTCAAATGTAACCAGTGGCGAATTTTCGTTACATCTTACAATACAAAGCAGCGATATTATAAAAACTAGTTTAGCAGCGCAATCGCAGCTATCAATTTCGTGCGATATTTCAGAGGTGCCTTCAGTTCACTGTAAATTAATTATATCTAAAAAAAATCAAGATTTAGGATCAATTGGTATAATAAAATTTGAAAGAGAAAGACCTATTGCCTCTGCCAGCCTAAATCTACCAGTCATTTCCTTTGATGAGCTGAAGGAATTGCTGTGTTCTAGTCCGCCCCGGCCTGCATCGCTGTTTCTGAAAACCTCCCAATATCAAGAGAGTAATAATGGAGACATGTCTATGAAAAACTCGGGCAAAGTTCTTGAAATTTATGATTTGAGCTGGCGATACCCTGTTTTATAAAAATTAAGATTTCAGTTGAAAAATTGATTTGAGCTGAATGAAAGCTTTGTTTGACCTGTTGAACCCTAATTGTCAGCAGGTTTTGCGTTTCCTTTTTGTATTAGCTCTTCTGCTACCTTTTGGGAGAGCTCCACAATCGTGTCTTTGGCTATTTTTTTCCCTTCAACCGTTGTCTGTTTGAGTAATAAAATTTCCATCATCGGTTCCGGCTGACCCTCATCAAAAAGACTATCATACTCATTGAGATCTTCGTCATCGAGACCGCCAAAAATATCTTCGTCCTCAACCTCACTCAATGCAGAAATATAAGGATCATGAAGCGTTGCGTACAGTTTTTTCCTTAAAATCCAGCTTTTCGCCGCCAGCAATGCTAACCTTCTTGAGCGTTCTTTCTCCAATTCTATCTCTTTATTAACTTCGGACAAAGCTTCCCGAAAAGAGAAGTTAGCGTACTTAACCAGAATTTCGTTACGATCCGCCCGTATATATGGGGTGAGTTTTTCTACTTTTTGATCTTGCATGATCTCTCTCCAACGTGTTGGCACACTACTTGCAATATTCGAACCAAATCAATGCGAATATGGATAAAAAAATGAAATTCATAGAAGGACATCTAAAAGTACATTCTGAGTCTCTAGCACTTAGGTCAAAGCGCAATGAAATTCTGTCCTCAAATATTGCTAACGCTGCCACACCAAATTTTAAGGCTAAAGATTTAGATTTTAACGAGATGCTTAACAATAAAATGGGTTTTGGTGAAGTTAAAACTACTGATAAACGTCACTTTAAAATTAGTATTGGGCCAAATGAAGAGGGGGTCAAGTTTAGGCAAAATGTTACGCCCTCGAAAGATGGAAATACCGTAGAATTACATGTTGAGCAGATGCAATTTTCAGAAAATGTTATGCGTTACCAATCCTCACTTGAATTCCTGAATCGTAAAATAGCTGGTCTGATGTCGGCTATCAAAGGTGAATAAAATGTCTGATATTAAAAACGTTTTTGATATTGCTGCACGAAGTATGTCAGCCCAAATGGTTCGTCTTAACACTGTTGCGAGTAATCTAGCTAATGCACGATCTGTTGCTTCCTCTGAGGTGGAGGCTTACAGAGCAATCAAGCCGGTTTTCAAGACAATTTATGCTGATGATTTACAAAAAAGCGGTGTTTCTTCCGTCGATGTGGTAGATATCGTTCAAATAGATCGAGCTCCCGATAAATCCTATCAGCCTGGCCATCCAAAAGCTGACAAGGATGGCTACATATATACTGCCGCGGTGGATACAGAAGAAGAAATGGTCGAAATGTTAGAGGCATCTCGACAGTATGAGAATAACGTAGAAGTTATCAGTACTCTAAGAGGGTTGATGATGCGTACAATCAATATGGGTAAATAGGAGCCATCATGACTACAATAGATCCAAACAGCGCTCAAGCTGCTCTTTTTGAAAAGCTTGGTTTGACGAAACAGAACGATATGCAAAAAGCTAGTAGTGACAAATTAGGTCAATCTGATTTTTTAAAATTAATGACTACACAGCTTCAAAATCAAGATCCATTTGCACCAATGGATAATGGGGATTTCATTGCGCAGATGGCGCAGTTTTCTACCGTAACAGGTATAGAGGAAATGAATTCGTCGCTTGGAAAACTGGTAGAAGAATTTGATCAGGCAAGAATTGCCACTGCATCTAATCTTCTTGGCCATTCAGTTCTCGTTCCTGGAAATATCGGTAGACCTGATCAAAATGGAGAATTGTATGGGGTGCTGGATTTACCTGAAGCAACCATAAAAACAGAACTAATCTATAGAGATGCTGACACTAATAGTGAGCTTTTCAGAGACGAGTTAGGTCCTAAAGGCTCTGGGCTAGTTGGTTTCAAATGGGATGATATTCCACAGGAAATTCTTGAAAATAATAAACGAATAAAAATAGAGGCATGGATTGATAGTGGCAATGGTCCCGAACAATTGAGCCCGTCAATATATTCTAAGGTTATTTCTGCTTCTGTTGGCGCTGGAGATAGCAAACAGGTATTACTTAATATTGAAGATTACGGCGAATTGGATGTGTCATCCGCTGTAAACTTTAGGTGAGTAATGCCTATCAAATTTTAATGTGAATTTGGCACAGAAATTGCAAAGTATTTTTTAAACGTATTCTTACTCAATAGGAGTTTAACATGTCATTTTTTACTGCACTAACTGGTCTTAAAGGTGCCCAAACAGATATAGCCACGACGTCGAATAATATAGCAAATGTTGGTTCGACAGGGTTCAAGAAGAGCAGAGCGGAATTTGGTGATATTTTTAGCACGACCCCATTACAAACTAATGTTATTGGTTCTGGAGCTGGTACAAAATCGATAAAGCAGCAATTTTCTCAAGGAAATATTATACAATCCACTAACACATTAGACATGGCAATCTCGGGGGAGGGCTATTTTGCAATGAAAGCTGGTGGAAATGCTGGGCAAACAGTATACACTCGCAATGGATCCTTTGATGTAAACGATGATGGATTTATTGTAGATAGTAACGGCCAGTTTTTGTTGGGATATCCAGTAGATTCTGATGGCGCAGTCGCGGACACCACTTTTGAGGGTTCAGGAAAATTACAATTAAAGGCTGATTATGGTGACCCTAAAGAGACAACTCTTATTGGTGTAGGAGTGAACTTACCTGCTGATGCTGACATCGTACCCCCTTCTGTTACTTTTGACCCAAACGATGTAGAAACTTATTCGGCATCATCAGCAGTCACAGTATTTGATAACATGGGTAATCCTAAATCAGCCACAGTTTACTATATCAAAACCCAAAACGCGACAAATGATGACCCAACTTTTAAGTATGACACAAAAGTATTCATCGATGGGGAAGAAATCAAGCCTACACTTACCCGAGCTACGGATGAATCAGGCAACTTCCAATTCATTGATCGATTTGGTCAAAAAACAACATCTCCAATTGATCCTGCATATATATTGGAAGGTAAAGGTTCACGCTTATACAGAGCCGATGATTTGAGTGCTCCGTTTGATTCAACGCCGGCCATGTTATCGGGTCTAGATATTACCTCTTATCTGGGTGATGGTAAAACCGTAGAAATCGTAACTGACCCCCTACATTTCAATAGGACTGTTGAATATCAAAATTTACAAGACCAAGAGCCCACCGTTGGCAGCCCATTTTGGGGTAAAGATTTCTTGTTAGTGGACGTGGATGGAAGTGGTCCAGTTTCGATTGATATATCGGCTGGAACATACACAGGAGTTGAGCTTGCAGAAGAAGTTGAAAACGCTTTAAGAAACGCATTCGGTGATGATAAGAAAATACAGTTAACCGATGACGTAGATGAAAAGTTTACAATTGACATTAAGAAAACTGCAGGCGATGGAAAATCAACAGGTCTTGTTAATCCAATAGAAATTGATCTTCACTCAGCATCATGGGCTCAAAGTGATGTAAATGCAATTAAGGAAGGTTTAATTTTAGATGATTTTTTAGTTCATGCACAAATCTTGATGACTGATGGATTAAATTCATATGCTCAGGATGGTACTGGTGTCGATGCAACTAAATCAGCGGAACTCGGTATTGATGGTCGGATGTTTAAGAAAACAATCAGTACAACATCAATGACGGAAGTACCAACTGTTAGTAACGTGATAACAGATTTTGATGTAATAAACATAAACCATTTGAATGAGGACATAGATGCCTCGGCAGTCGAACGTTACGTTGCGTACTCTAATGTTGATAATGTGCCTGAAGTCAAAGCATATGATAATAAGCTGAAGTCAGCTGATGCTGTGGCAAATAACCTTGCGTTTGCAACAGACAGTGATGGCTACCTAACCGTAACAATCTTGAATGATGTCTTTGATACCGCTCCAGAGGTCTTTAGATTTCAGCAGTCGGATGTGAGTAGAGATGGAAATCAGATCGAATTTATAACTGAAATCGGAACTGATGAAATTTCTGTGAGGGAAGCTGTCAGGGGCGGTACAAATACAGTGTATACTTTAGACTTCAAACCAATAACCGCTAATACTTCTGATCCACTCAATCAATCACAGGATCCATTTACAATCTTAGCCAAACCATCCGATTTTATCGAGGCATATTTTGAAGATACAGCTGGAATGGTTGAGGGTGTTGATGATGTAGCTTATTCTAACAAACTTGTAATCCGCGAAGTTCAAAACGCCGCGAAGAGAACAGCTGCTGCTGGTACTGCTACCGCAACTTCAAATGCTTCCGGTGCTGCGCTGGCTATAGCTTCTGCCGATA
>MDTE01176574.1_pt1 | contig 11063 bp, 11 predicted proteins | sample 811231 | NCBI WGS metagenome assembly MDTE01 (sample SAMN05326651, study PRJNA326480) | marine metagenome | isolation source: seawater | place: Indian Ocean: Red Sea | collected 2010 | reverse complement strand
TTAAAATTATTAGTCCATCAATCAAAACTAAAACTATAATTATTGCTATTCAATTTAAATCTGCGGTTTTTTGTTTGGGAAAACTTGCTCATATAAGGCAGAAAAATCAACACTTATATAAATTTATATAATAAATTTTGACTACTATTGAATTGTCTTATATTTATACAAGTTATTATTATGAAAAATAAAGTATTTTTGCTATTTCCACCTGGAAAAGTTTATGTTCACTCGGATGGAACCCCAGCTGCAAGAAAACATTGCTCACCTCCTATTGGTATTGCATATCTTGCAAGCAATCTTATAAAATATGGATATGAAGTCTCTGTTACTGATGCGTTAGTCGATGGGTTTGATCAAGAAATTTATGAAGAACCATTTATAATTTATGGACTGTCTCCAAAACAGATTGTTGAGAAAATAAAAAAGTTTAATCCCGATGTTGTTGGTATCTCTGTGCTATTCTCTATGACAGTAAGCGAAGTTTATAAAATCTGTAAAGAAATAAAAAGTCAACTTCCAGATATGCCAATTATCTTAGGTGGTCAACATCCATCAGGCGCACCTCACGATGTATTGGGAAGGCCATATGTTGATTACATAATCAGTGGTGAAGCAGAACTCACAATTCTAAAATTTATGGATGCATTGAATAAAAAAATATCTTTTGAAGAAGTCCCAAATTTATATTTTAAAGACGAAAATAAAAAAATTGTAAATACCAATACAATTAAAAATGTTAAACCTATGGTTGTTGGAAAAGGTTGGGAGTATTATGCAAGAAAAGAGTCGTCTGTTCCAGAAAAACTTGATGAATTACCTTACCCCGCATGGCATCTTTTTAATATGGAGGGGTATTGGAAATCGAATGTAAGGACTGGTGGAGGAAATCCTAAAACTAATAGATATGCTGTAATGCTAAGTACAAGAGGATGCCCACATACATGTAAGTTTTGTACTTCACCTCTCGCTAGTGGTTTTAAAGCTTATAGAAAAAGATCTAACGAGTGTGTTATTAAAGAAATAAAATGGCTAGTTGACACTTATAAGATAGGCGAAGTTCAGTTTGTAGAAGATAATTTTTTTGTAAGTAAAAAAAGAGCAAAAGATTTAATGAGAGATTTAGCAAGGGAGTTCCCTGATGTATATTTTCAATCAACAGGTGGAACAGAGGTAAATGCTCTAGATGACGAGATGATAGAACTTATGGCAAAATCTAACTTTTATCATGCAATATTAGCAATCGAAGCAGGAGATCCAGAGGTGCAAGCAAGTTCAGTTGACAAAAATGTTAAATTGGATCGTTTACCCCAGATTGTAAAAAAATTAAAAGAACACAATATAGATACTAAAGCCTTATACATGATAGGATTTCCAGGTGAAACTAGAGCTCAAATACAAAAAACTGTCGATTTAGCTTTAAATCTTGGAATACTGGATTTTAATTTATCAATTGTGACTGCTTTACCAGGCACGCCATTGTATGATGAATGTATTGAAAAAGGTTTGTTTCTAGAGGGAACTACCGCAGATAATTTAAATTATTCTAAATCTAATATAAAACTTGGTGATATAACTGTTGATGAACTTGAAGATATTAGACGAAGTGTTTGGAAAAAAGCATTTAAAAAAAGAATGGATCAAAATAAAGAAAAAGCCTCTGGTAGCAAAGATAAGTATGTATGGACCTCTGTTGATGACTATCAATTTCATGGATTTAAAATAAGACCACCATCAAGAAAAAAACTTACTCCTGAGGAAGAGTTAAAAAAACAAGCTATTTAATTTAAATATTTAATATTTTAAAAATTAATAATACTATTTTATATATTCGTATAGTTTAACTTGATCGCAACTGTGATTACACTTGTGTTTTGCTGGAAATTTTCCGGTAACATGCATTTTTCTAAACTCTTTATATTTTTCACCATTCCAAATTTCTTCTAAAGTGTTTTCATTTACGTTTCCTAAAACAATTTCATTATTTGATATTTGTGTGCACGGCACAACATTTCCATCTGCCATCACAGTTAATGATGTCCATGGATATTCACAATATTGTTTAGCATAATGGGACGCATTTACTAAATCTTTATTTTGTTCAAATAACCATCTATTGTCTTGACTTTTAACGTAAGCATATACATCTTTATCTTTCCAAAAATTTAGAAAATTATTTTGTAGTTTTTTACTTTCCTCATCATTATTTAATGAAATCATACATGGAACAAAAAGAGTTTTAAATCCTCTTTCTTTTTTAATATCTAAAAGTTTCAAGATTTTTTCAACAGATTCATCATAATTTGCTTTTTTGCCTCTAATTGATTTAATAGATTCATCATCCATTGCATCTAGTGAAAATTTTAATACAGAGAGTCCTGCCTCCATCGCACGAACAGCTTTTTCTACCGTCATAGTAGCGGGCGTACATGAAAAATAAGTTGGTATATTTTTTTCCTGGCATAATTTTAAACGTTTAATTAAATATTTATCTAAAAATGGTTCTCCATATCCGTGTAAAATTAGACATCTAGAAACTACAGAAAAATAAAATCCATTTTCTGAAACTTCACTATGATCAAATTTTGCCTCTTTTTCTAACCAATTCCAAAAATTTTCCATTTCATTTTTGTTATAAGGTTTTATTTTATTAAGCATCTTTTCAAAAGTATCATCATCGATCCAAATATTTTTTCTAGTCATGTAAATTGTTCTTGGACACATAACACATTTCATGTTGCAATAATTTGTAGTTTCAATATTAAAAATTGTTGGTGATTTACTTCTTAGATCTTCCAATTCATTCTCTATAATTTTATAGTCTTTTTCAGAAAATTTTCTACCTACTATCTTTTTTTTTATATCAAAAGAATTTTTAAAAAAATTTATATCAAACATTTTTCAAAATATTTTATTTATTATTTTTAATTTTTTTGGAACAATAAATTTATTGGAATTTATCAACTTTTGAGTATGTTTGAAATCTTTTTTTTTATCTATATCAATGCATTCAGGACCAATTACTTTAAAATAACCAATATTTTTTTGAGATATTGATTTTAATTTTTTTCTATAATTAATTTTAAAAAACTCAAAATTTCCGGTTTGATAGTATGTTTTTGGCAAAATTTGCCTTGGCGCATTATAATGTTCATGAATTTTGGATTTTGTTATTACATTTTTTAGAAAATTTTTATTAATAAACCAAGATTTAAATGGATTGCTGTAACTTGGTGTAATAGCTCTCATAGAGTCCATCTTTAAATTACTTTTAAATTTTTTATAAGCAAAATTTAAACTAGAAGCTTTTCTTATAGGTGATGTCGGCCTAAGTATTAATCCAAATTTAAAAATTTTATTATTTTTAAAAAAATTTATTAGTGAGTGATTTACAAATTCAAGATCTCTTGATTTATTGCCTGAAATCTTTTTAGGTCTTAAAAAAGGTATTGTAGCACCATAACTCGTAGCAATATTTTTTATTTTTCTTGAGTCTGTAGAGCAGAAAATAATTTTTTTATTTACTTTTATTTTATGTGCTGCTGCAATGCTATAAGAAATTAAAGGATGTTTATTAATTTTAACCAAGTTTTTATTTTTGATTTGTTTGCTACCTGACCTTGCAGGGATAATTATAAGTATTTCATACTTTTTCATAATAAATTATTTATTTTTGATTAAATAAATGACCAAGAACTATCTACAAAATTTTTATTTTCCTCTAATGTTAATGAAGTCTTTTTTTTTGTAAAAAAATTATGTCTAAACATTAAATACTCTTCAACAAAATCTATATTTTTTTTATTTTCTATTCCAAACTTTTCAAATATAAAGTAAATCTTTTTTTTAGTTTTAATTAAATTAGAATAAATTTTTTTTCTTACATTAATTTTTTCCGGTAAAGAAAACGCTGAAAGCATTACAATTCCAGACAATCTATTTTTTTCCAGAATGAGCGAATTTAATACTATTTTGTTGTCCGAATACATATTTTCATTCGTAGACATATAAAACTTTCCGTTTAATTCATTTTCTATAAAAGCTTTATTCATTTGATTTTGTATGTAAGAAGGAAAAATTACTCCATTAATTGGATTTAAAGATATATAACCAGCATATTCTTTTAATTTAATCATTTATTTTTTTTATAAAGTTAAAACCAACTTTTGTTAAAGGTTTTACGGTCAAAGGTTTAAAGAAGTGAGGAATATTTCTATGAGTTTTACTAAAAACATCAAATGGACTCAATATACTTTTAAATCTGCAATTTAGAGATATTCTTGTCGTTTTAGTTTTGTTAACAACATTGCCGTGCAATATTATTGGAGAAAAAACCAATATTTCTCCAAAATCAATTTTTAAAAATTTAAATTTCTTTTTATGTTTCTCGTATATTTTTATAATAGTTTGATCTTTCGATTTATTTACAGCTCTATTAATTACTTTATTATTTTTTGGTGTTGTTATAAACATTGATTGAGAATTTGGCAAAACATCAACTAGAGGAATCCAACACACAACTTCAAATGGACTTTCACCAGCATATATATCAGAGTGCATTGGCAGCATTGAAGTTTTATCATTTGGAATTTGTATAGATAAATTAATCTTTGTTTGCATTGCAATTTCATTACCAACCAAAAAATCTAATATTTCTTTACTAGCAGAATAATACTCTTTATCAAAATTTTTATCTTTATTGATTTTTTCTATTATTTTGAGTCTTGTTGGATTTAATTGATTTTTATTAAAGTTTTTATGAAAATTTTCCAAAAGTGACTGTCTATTTTTTAAAGGCTTATTATTTATTTTTTTTTTTAAATCTATTAAATTTTTATATATAAATTCTTTTAGATAATTTAAGGATTTATAATTATTTGTTTTTTTAATTAAATATCCATTTTTTTTAAAAAAGTTTTCATCTTTATTTGTAAATTTAATTGGCATTTTAGTTAATTTTTATTTTTTCTGAATAATCTATTGTAAATTTTAATGTTTTTCATATCTTTGTTAATAGGCATTTTTTTATATTCAGTAAAATTATTAGTATTTAAAAAATTTATTATATAGTTATCATCTTCTAGACCATTATCTTCTATATATATTTCATTACAATTTGATATTAAATCTTTTGCACCTTCTATAACAATTTTTTCATTTCCATCAACATCAATTTTTACTTTTGTAGGATATTCCAAACTAAATTGGTTAAAAATATGATCTAGATTAAAAACTATTTGATTTGCAAAGAACTTTTTACCCATGATAGTGGGTAACTGAGTTTCTTTACCTATAGACTGCAATGCATCCCCGATAGAAAAATCTCTATAATAAATTTTTTCAATTTTATTAGTATCCCCTATTGCAAAAGGAAGAACTAAACAATTATCAAAAAATTTATTTAAATATAGGTTATCAAATAAAATTGAAACATTTTTTGGGTCAAGTTCTACGCTATAAACCTTACAATTTTTTGATAGAGCGGCCATTGTATAAATACCCACATTAGCTCCTATATCTAAGAAAATATCCTGTTTCGAAAAACTTCTAATCCATTCAATCATTAACGGTTCTTCCTCAAAGAAGGAGACAGCTCTCCATCTAAGCCTTCCATGCCCTGTTCTAAAAATAATTTTTTTTCCATCAAAGTTTATAGTTTTTTTTAATGACAGACTTTGAGCAAATTCATTGGAAAAAATATTGTCTTTATTTAAAAATAATATTTTTTGTAAAAAACTCACAAGAAATCTTATTATAGTTATGCCAAAGCTTGGCTTGTAACCGAATTTATTTTGATTATTTTTAGACATTATAAAAAATTATTTTATTATAAACATATTTAAGTATAAAGATTATTTTTAAATTAGTATAAAAATATGAACAATAAACATATCATGGTGACAGGAGCTGGGGGATTTATTGGTAGTAATATCTCTAATTACCTTTGTAAAAAGAAATTTATTGTTCACGCTTATTACAATTCAAAAATTAGGAAAATTAAAAATAAAAACATCAAATATTTAAAAAGAGATTTAACAAAAAATATTAAAATAAATAAGAAAATATCAACTTTAGTACATTGTGCAGCTTTAACACCACCCGCATTTGACCAAATTCAATGTTTAAAAATTAATCAAAAAATAGATGATACAATTTTAAGAGCTATAAAAAAGTCAAATATTAATAAAGTTATTTTCCTATCAAGTATGTCAGCATACGGAAAAAAAAAGAGAAAAACCTTATTTGAAAATACAAAATCAAGGAATTTAGATTCCTATGGCAAATCAAAGGTTTTAATGGAAAAAAAACTTAAATTGTTAAGTAAGAAAAATAATATAAAGGTAATAGTTTTAAGATTGTCGGCAATAATAGGGTCTGGGTGTCATAGCACATTTTTGAGTAGACTTTCTTCTGAAATAAAAAAAAAAGAGGTTAATGTATACAATTCTCGTAGTTTTTTTAATGGATGTATTCATATAAATAATTTGAATATGATTTTAATAAAACTTTTGAATAGAGATTTTACTAGTTTTGACGTGTTAAATATCTTTTCAAGCAACCCGGTAAAAATAATAACTATATTTAATTTATTTAAAAAAAAGCTAAATAAGGAAATTAAATTTAATATTATAAAAAAAAAAACAAATCAATATACAATAAGCTCTCTTAAATTTAGAAAAACTTATAAACTTCCTCTAACGTCTACAATTAAAAATATAAATATGTATTTAAAGGAACTAAAAAATTAAACAGTTTTTTTAAACTCTAATGCTTGCATAATAATATCGTCTATATCAACATATCTATAAGTACCCATCCTTCCAACTGAAAGAATTTTATCTGGTAGTGCTTTTAGATATTTTTCTGCAAGCTCGACCTCTTTTTTTATCATTGTTGGATAAAGCTTATTTTTCATTGATGGAACTTCGAGTGTTATTAGAGTATTATCACTTTTGTGCTGAGTAAACTTTTTAAATTCAGTAACTCTAGTTTGTTGTTCATTTTCATTTGGATAGTAAATAAAATATACATCATCTGGTAAAGCTTGTTTAATTGGTAAAACAATTTTATAAAAGTCTCTACCAACGTATGCCAATTCACCCCAACAATAATCAAAAAGAAAATCAGGAGAAATTGTTGATATTATCATGTCAGCATTGAATTTTTCATTTCCACAATATACAACAGTTTTATCTAGATCTATTTTTGTGATTTCCTTTCCCAATAAAATTTCACATCCCTCTAAAGAAACATCAAAAAATTTATTATACCCATCTTTATTTGTTGGGTATGCATTTATATAGCCAGTGTGGAATTCATGTCTCACACCTTCTTCCAAAGGTTTTCTTTTAACAGTTGCCTCAAATCCATAGTCCATCGCAGTGTTTGATTTCAATTGCCATGCCTTAAGATTATAATATTTGTTAAATCTTTCATATAAAGTTTTACCAACTCTTCCAATCCAAAAATCCTCAAAATTTTTTGCTTTTGTTTCTTTGGGTAAAGAATTTAATTCAGTGAAAATTTTTTCACTATCACTTAGTTTCTTAATATCATCTATATGCATTGGATAGTTTGCAAAAAAATCATCTTTCTGCTGATAGCTTAAGTTAATTTTCTTTATATGCCTCATTGGAACAATTTTATTTAAAAATTCAAAAGCCGGCATATTTTCCTCAGGCCCAATAAAATGTCTTGGTCCATATGTAAATGGATGTCCACCATGATAAAAAGTTCTTACACCACCCCCAGTGATCTTTGATTTTTCAATTATAGTTACATGCCAACCTTTTTGTTTAAGAGTCATCGCAAACATACATCCGCTAAACCCAGATCCAATTATTATCGCTTTTTTCACAACAGGTATTTAAATGTTTGAATTTGAAATAGACACTTGCTCAGCAAATTCAGGAGAAATTATTTCTTCACCTTTTACTTCGTCCCAAACGTTACAGTTAGCACAAATAGATATATCTTTTTTATTTCCATTTAAATGAAGTTTTCTACGAGCATTCATGATTTTAGATTGCCAAAGTTCTTTTATTGTATTTGTCATTATAGTTCCAGTTGGATATTTATTATTGTAATCAACATTACAGAGTGGCACATCGCCGTTTGCAAAAACTACCATAAGTGACCACAATGCAACACAAGGTAAATTTGGTTCGAAGCTTTTTGATACCGACTTAAATTGATCAAGTTGTCCTCCCCAATTAAAAATATTATGATAATATATTCTATCTACTTCAGAAGCATATTTTCTCCAGAAGTTATAATAATCATCCCATTCATTATAATTACTTTCTTGTCTAATCATTCTTATCCAAACTCTACATTTAGGGTTAATTTTATCTCTTAATTGAAGAAATCTAATTGCATTGTCTCTTACTTCCTCAAAATTTAATCTTACTCTAATTTTTTCAAATACTTCTTTTTTTAAACTATCAATTGAAAAAATTACCATACCAAGACCAGCTTCTAAAAGGTCAGTAGCTTTTTTTTCATTTAAAAGTGAAACATTAGTTGCAATTGATGTATTTTTTATACCATTTTCAAAAAACTTATTTATCCTCTTAGGCATTTTTTTATCTATCAATGGTTCACCATCTCTGTAAAGACTTACTCTTTTTAAAAACCTCTTATTTTCAATGATATCATCGCTTACCTTGTCCCAAACATTATCCCTCATTATAGGATAGTTTCTTTCCCAATCATTTATTGTGCACATTGGACACCTAGCATTACATGCATTTACTGTTTCAATTTCAATGTACTTTGGATAATCCAATAGACCTTTGAAATTTGAATCTTTATCTATTCTACGATTAAGGTAATTTTCAAGTTTATTCATTTTTTAACGCTTTAAATACTTTGTTCTTGATATTCTTTATATAACTTTTGTTGTTAGTCAACTCTTTACTCCATTTACTGAATACGCTGTCTTTATTCTTTAAAAAAGGACCTGTTTTACTTTCATGATAAATTACGAATTTTGATAAGGGCATCATTGTATGAAATTTGTTTATTGGCGTTCTAAAAATATCATTTTTCTTTAATTTGCAAATACTATTTATTTTTCCTTTTTCTGAAAACAAAACACAAGCCATCGAACCTTTTATTATATGATATGTTTCTCCTTTTCTTAAATGTTTATGAGGAGAATAAAAATTTTTTTGTTGCTGCAGTATAATCATATCGTGGTGTTTTGCATTTTTTTTTGTATGTAAACAAATTCTAATATCTTTCTTTTCTTTTTTATAATAACTTTCTAAAAAATTTATATGTTTATAATTAAATACCTCACCTTCTTTTCTAAAAAAGAAAGAGGTTGATTTAGCTTTTTTATCTTCTATTAATAGTTGTTTAATTCTTATTTTTTGCAATTTTCCTCGCAGCACTTTCAATTAATGTCAGCTTTTTATTGTAGACTTTAAACAATTTATTGCAATTCATTGTAACATTTAAAGGTCTTTTTTCAATTAGTTTAAATTTTGAGAATTTAATCTTTTTAATATTAATTTTTTTTTGAAATCCAAGAGCGTTATTTATCTTTTTAATAGTATTAAACCTTGATATTTTCTCTGGACCTCCGACATTAAAAATACCTTTTATTTTGTGATATAAAAAAAAGTCAGTAATTTTAATTAAATCATGAACAAATAAAGGGTTAAACTTTTGATCATAAGCAACGTATAAACTTTTAACTTTTTTTTTAATTAATTTTAAGTGATTTGATATCAAGGTATTATCTTTAAGATTGTCAGTGTAAGTTTTTGCAATTCTAAAAATAGTAAAATTTTTTGTTTTTTTTTTTATAAAATTTTCAACTTTCAACTTTTGCTTTCCATATAAATTATTAGGTTTGGGAATTGATTTTTCTGAATAATTTCCTTTTAACCCATCAAATATATATTCAGAGGAAAAAAAAACAAAATAGATATTTTTTGAAATAATTTTTTTTAAAAGTTTTATTGTAAATTTGACATTAAGATTGTTTGATAAAGTTTTATTATAATAACATTCATCTGGGTCAGAAATTGCCGACAATAAAACAATCTTAGTAATATTATACTTATCTATTATTTTTATAATATCACTTTTTGCCAAATCAAAAAAAATTCCATCTTTTAAAGTATTTTTATAATAAGTTTTTAAATATTTTTTTGATTTGAAATATTTTCCAATTTTACTAGATCCACCTATTATTAAAGTTCTCATCAATTTTTAATTTACAACTTTTATATTGAAATAATTAATAAAAAAAAGTAAAAAACATAAGTGTCTAAAATACATTTAAATCCTTACTCTCTTTCTAAAATATTAAAAACAAAAAAAAACAAAAAAGTTGTTTTAGTACATGGTGTTTTTGACTTAGTACATTTAGGACACATACAATATTTTAATGAAGCAAAAAAACATGGAGATATTTTAGTAGTATCTTTAACAGCAGATAAATTTGTAAAAAAAGGAATTAACAAGCCTCACTATGATCAATATCAAAGATCCAAAGTATTATCCTCTTTAAGTATAGTGGACTATATAACAATCAGTGATGATTTTCACGCCTCCAAAGTTATACAAATATTAAAGCCCAATTATTATGTTAAGGGACCAGATTATGCAAAGAAAGAAGGAGATGTTGCTGGAAATCTAAAAACAGAACTTAGTGCATTGAAAAAAAATAAAGGAAAATTTTTAACCACTAGTGGTGAACAGTTTTCTTCTTCAAAGTTAATTAATGATTTTTTAATCTATGATGATTTTCCAAAATCAAATTCGATAAGAAAATTTAAACATAATATCTCTCAAATAAAATTTCTAGATGACTATAAAAAAACTTTAAAAGAAGTTAAAAACAAGAAAATTTTAATTATAGGTGAGGTAATTTTTGATCAATATAATTACGTTTCTCCACTTGGTCAACCATCTAAAGAAAATATCCTAGCTGTAAGTTCAAAAAAAAAAGAGATTTATTATGGTGGTGTTTTGCCTGTAATTAAAAATATTTCCCAGATATGCAGCAAAATAGACTTCATAACACTTTACAATAATAAAAATCAATT
>MDTE01164899.1_pt1 | contig 11063 bp, 8 predicted proteins | sample 811231 | NCBI WGS metagenome assembly MDTE01 (sample SAMN05326651, study PRJNA326480) | marine metagenome | isolation source: seawater | place: Indian Ocean: Red Sea | collected 2010 | reverse complement strand
CAGGAGGCCGGCGCTAGCATCTAAATCTTCACATCTTCTGTCGACACATCCCCTATTTCTTGCCTTCCTGAAGTTGCTTGGCGCGTTCGGCGGAACCGATGTGGACAGCGTCGTAAGCTTCCTGGGACGACTTGAATGGGCCGTGACCCTTGATGCCGTGCCAGTCGATGTTCGTGTACATCGGGTTCGTGTTGCCGGTGGCCTTCTCGCGCTTGGCGATCCAGTCTTCCATCTGCTGGCGGAGCGCAGCGACCATGCCTTTCTCTTTGTTCGCCAGGTTCTTCGTCTCACCTGGGTCTTCGATCAGGTTGTAGAGTTCGACCTCCGGCTTGAAGTGGAAGTCGGGCTCGAGTGACACGATCAGCTTCCACTCGGGTGTACGCCAGCCGTGCTTCCGCATCCAGGTGGCCTCGGTGATATACATCCCGCTTTCGTGCGAGGCGCGTTGTCCCTTGATCATCGGGAGCAGGCTGCGGCCGTCGAACTTGATCCCGGATTTCACGCCGAGTAACTGGGTAATCGTCGGGACCAGGTCCTTGTGCTGGTTGAAGCCGGGCACACGCTCCCCTGCCGGGAGGACGCCGGGCAGACGCATCATCAGCGGCACGTGGAGCGTGCACTCGTAAAGTCCGTGATGATCGAAGTAGCAGTCGTGTTCGTCGAGCGTCTCGCCGTGGTCGCCATTCAGCACGACCAGGGTGTCGTCCGCAAGACCCAGGGCATTCAACTTTTCGAAGAGCACCTGGATGCAGGCATCCATGTAGGCGATCTCACCGTCATACTGGGCGTTCACGAATTCGGTATCCGTGATCCCGTGCGGCATCCAGCTGAGATGGAAGTCGCGGAATGGCTTGAATTTCTTGACGGGATCCATCGACTTGTTGCCCTTGGCGCACGGATCGCCGCCGTAGAACATCGTATCATACGGGGCTGGCGGGAGATAGGGCGCGTGCGGATCCATATGCCGGAGAAACAGGAAGAAGGGCTTCTTGCTCTTCGACAGACGTTCGAGCTCCGGGATCGTCACGTCGTTCAAGAGTTCGGCCTTCCGCAGGGGACGCTGATCCCACGACCCCCACGCCGGATAGTTCAGATACTTGTCGAAGCCTCTCGAACTGGGGTTGCCCGTGAACCCAACGCAGGTGGTGTTATACCCCTCCTTCTTGAGGATCTCGGGCAAGGTCTTCACCTTCTTTGTCAGCCCGCCCTGGTGCCTGAGCGCGACCACTTCCGTCGAGAAGCAGTCCATCCCCGTCAGCATCGAAGCGTAGGCCGACGTCGTCGGGATGTGCGCGCTGTAGGTCTGCTCGAACAGCACGCTGTCCTTGGCGAATTTGTCGATATTCGGGGTTGTCAGCCGATCGTAGCCGTAACAGCTCATGTGATCCGCCCACAGACTGTCGATCCCGAGTAGAACCAGATTCCGCTTCCGCTTTGCCATTTACACTCCCGCTGTATATTGAAGAATGAAGATTGAAGACCAAGGGCTAGCAGGGCTGCCTACCAGTCTTCGGTCACCTGTCCCCCGAAGCCTTCTCATAGGTAATCAATCACCTCAACGATCGATTAGAACGTGCCTGGTATTCCACATCCACCGAAAATCGGCAAGAACGTTCAGCGACTCCGGAAGCGCGTCGGCTACAACCTCGACGATCTGTCCAGACGCTGTGGTGTGTCCAAAGGGATGCTGTCGCAGATCGAGGCCAACAGGACCAACCCGACGCTGGCAACGATCTGGAAAATTGCGCACGGCCTGGGTGTAGCGCTCGAGGAACTGTTCGACACGCCCGGCGTGACGCTCTTTGAACCGGTTCACGCCGATCAAGTCACGATCGTCCAGAGCGAAAACGGCGACGGCACTTTCCGAATTATCAGCCCGCTCTCCGTCCGCGAGGTCGAAACCTACTTCATGGAAATTCGAGAAGGCGGCGAAGTGATTTCACCCCCTCACACTGAAGGCACGATCGAGATCCTGTATGTCAACCAGGGGTCGTGTGAGGTGCTGTCAGGCAATCACAAGACCACGATCGACAAGGGCGATTCGATCACCTACCAAGCTGACGTCAACCACGGGTTCCGAAACACAGGCAAGTCCGACCTGCAGGGTTTTCTCACGGTTCGGCCTGGGGATGTGGCTGCGCCTGTAACCCAGGGGTAGTGTAGCTGATGTGACTACGACCGTACCTCGATACACCCATCACCGCGAAGTGATGATGGGCACTCGGGATAAACGGTGTGTCATGTAGCCCACAACAGACCTACAGATTCCGTGTTTTCCGTGTCTTCCGTGGTTCCTCGACGGTTTACGAAATTGCCTTGAATCCCTCGCTGTATTGCTTCAGGACGCCTTCGGCGTCGTGATCGCTGCCCGGCTTGTGAATCACCTCCACTGAGAAGTATTCCTCGAAGCCTGCATCCGTCAGCAGTTTGAGCGGCGTGCCGTGATCCAGATCGCCCTCACCCAGACCGACCGTCTCCAGCTTGAAGCCGTTGTCCTCATACCGACCGTCGTGGGCGTGGATGTGTTTGGTCAGTGAACCGATCATCCCCATCGACTCTTCCGGACGCTCTCCGACCCGCTGGGTATGCATGAAGTCCCAAAGCACTGCCATGTTCGGGTGATTGACCGTTTCCACGACCCAGCGAACGTGCGCGGAGTTCCGCCACTCATCGTGGGTTTCCAGCAGAACCGTCACATTCCGCTCGGCGGCGTGGTCGACGACGCGCTTGTAGGCGTCGGCCGTGCGTGTCACGATTCCCTTCAACTCTCCACCGCCAGCCTGGCCGCCAAAGGTCCGTACATAGGGAGCACCCAGGTCACCGGCAAGGTCGATGGCCTTGTTCGTCTCGTCGACATACCCGTCCAGCTCGGACGGATCTGCGGCCGCGAACCTCGCACCCGTGGCGATGCAGCTGAACGCCAGCCCAGCACCCTCCATCTTCGCTCGGGCGGCATCGCGATCGGCCGCGGGGGTGTCCAGCTCGAGTCCGGCGGCGTGTCCCCATCCCGCTCTCGGCTCTAGGCCCACGTAATCGTGTTTCTGCATTCCCTCAATGATCTGATCGAGCGTCCAATCGGGCGTCACGCTCGTCATCGTAGACAGTTTGACCATTTCCCACTCCTAATGTGAAGGCATTGTTGTTCGAGCGCCCTAAGTAACTCGCATCCTCCAGGCAGAGCAAGGAGATATGCCCCGGTCGCGATTGACCCGCTGTTTCCCGAATGATACCTTCCGGCCTCTTCAGACGTCACCTTCGTAACCAGGAGAACCGCGGTGGAAACTCTTCCGACCATACTCAAAATGACCCCCTACTTCCGGCCCGTCGTCTGGGGTGGGAATCGCCTCGCCTCCGCCTATGGCAAGCAGCTCCCATCGGATGATATCGGCGAGTCCTTCGAGGTCTCCGCTGTTCCCGAAATGGAGAGCGTCGTCGCGTCAGGACCGCTGGCCCGCAAGAACGTCCAGGACCTGACGACTGACTACGGCCCGGCGTTTCTGGGTGAGACGGTCTACGAGCGGTACGACGGCGAGTTTCCGCTGCTGATCAAGCTGCTCGACGCCAACGACGACCTGTCGATCCAGGTGCATCCGGATGACACGTATGCGCGGGCGAATCAGCTTGGCAACTTCGGGAAGATGGAAGCGTGGTATGTCCTGCGATCGGAAGAGGGGCGCGTCGCGTCAGGGATGAAGCCCGGCGTGGACAAGCAAGCGCTTGTGGAGGCGATCGATGCGGGTACGGTCGAGGATGTGGTCGAATTTCACTCCGTGTCAGCAGGCGATATCGTCTACCTGAGGCCGGGGTCGGTTCACGCGCTATGCAAGGGAGTGATGGTCTACGAGGTCCAGCAGTCGAGCAGCATCACCTTCCGGCTCTACGACTACAAACGACCGGATGCCGACGAAAATCTTCGTGAGCTTCACATCGATCAGTCGCTCGACGTGATCAACTTCGGTGAACCGGCCGTCGTACCTGCGCCAACAAGCAACACAGTAGCCGTGACCTCGGAGCACTTCGTGCTGGAACAATTACGTGGGGACGCACCGAGTGAGATGCAGAATGAGGCCTCGTTCTCGTGTGTCACTGTCGTGGAAGGGGCCGTTTCTCTTGCATCCGAATCACAGAGCGAAGATCTGGCGCTCGGAGAGTCGGCAGTCGTCCCTGCCGGCCGATCCTACTCGGTCAATCCGGACGGACAGAGCACGGTCCTAATCTCCTCCGTCCCTGCCTGATCGCTTGCTGCGGCGCCCAGTTCGGGCGACCGCACGCCTCGCCCGTAATCGACCTTCCGCGGGTCCTTTCCGTCGGATAGCATTACGTAGATCCTGTAGATGAACCCCAGCCGATCTGTCGACTCCGTCTGGCTTTCGTACGCAATGAAGTGGCCATCCGGAGACCACGACGGAAACCGCAACGCCCTGCGCTCATTCGACAGGGACGTCAGCCGGGCGACGTTCTAGCCATCCGGACTCATCTTGTAGATCCCATACTGGCCGAAGGGATCCGTCGCCCGGTCGCCACGATGCAGCGTCGAGTTAAATGCGATCTGTCTGCCGTCCGGTGACCGTGTTGGTGCCCCGACAGAAACGTTTGACAGGACCAGGACCCGAGTGGCGTTGGACCCTTCTGCGTTAATCACCCGGATCCCGTCACTGGCCTGGACCTCATAGGCGATCTTTGAGCCGTCTGGTGACCAGACGGCTCAAACTCGTTCTCGATGGTCTCTGTGAGACGGCGACGATCGGAGCCATCGGTCGACGCCGTGTAGATGTCGAAAAATCCGCCGTCCTCTGAAGCGGCATAGGCAATCTTCGACCCGTCCGGCGACCACGAAGGCATCCGCCCGGAGATCTGCAGATCACGATTCCCCACCCCGTCCTGCCCCACCCGATACAGACTGAACCTGGACGTCCCACCGTAATTCATCGCATACACGATCGAGGTAGCGTCCGGAGACCACGCCAGGTCTACGAATTCCGGTAGCCCTCCGCCAATTTGAACTCGAGTTCAATTGTACCATGCCCCTAACGACAGGAGGCGCCCCCGATCCCTCGGAGACGCCTCCTAAAGCGCTTCTCAAATGACCACGAGTTAATCTCTGGTCTATTTGCCTTTTTCATTTTCCAATCTGGCTTGCTAAACAGCTCCGTTCGTCTGCTCACCGTTCACGATCCGCCAGATCCCGCACGGATTGTCATCCCTCAGCTCGTCGGGCAACCCGACCTGCGGGAAATCCTGGAAGCACACGAGTCGCGTAAACCGGAAGATCGCCGCCGTACCCACCGACGTCGACCGCCCGTCCGATGTGGCGGGATACGGCCCACCGTGGTGCATCGAGTGACAGACCTCGACGCCCGTCGGGAAGCCGTTGAAGATGATACGCCCCACCTTCCGCTCGAGGATCTCGACCAGATCCAGATGCTCCTCAAGATCCTTTTCCGTCCCGTGAATCGTCGCGGTCAGGTGACCTTCCAACTGGTTGGCCGCCCGGATCAGCTCGTTCTTCGCCTTGCACTTCACAACCAGCGTCGTCGGACCGAACACCTCTTCACTCAACTCGGGATTCGAGGCAAACGCATCGATGTCCGTCGTCCAGACGTGTGCACCGGCCTGTGTGGCCACCGCATCGACAGCCGTCGACGACTTCGCGACCAACGCCACGCCGTCCGTCTTATCGAACGTCTCCAGACCAGCCTCGTAAGCGTCACGGATACCGGGGTTCAACATCGTGGCTGGAGCGGCCTCCCCAAAGGCTGACTCCGCGGCGCCGATAAACTTGTCCATCGAGTCGCCTTCCAGACCGAGGACCAGGCCCGGGTTCGTGCAGAACTGACCGACGCCGAGTGTCACCGATCCGCACAGCCCCTGGGCGAACGCCTCGCCCCGCTCCTCGAGAGCGCCGGGCAGGATGAACACGGGGTTCAGGCTGCCCATCTCCGCGTAAACGGGAATGGGCTCCGGCCGTGCCGCGGCCAGATCGAACAGCGCGCGACCACCCTTCAGCGATCCCGTAAAGCCAACGGCCTTCGTAATCGGATGCTGGACGAGCGCCGTCCCGACGTCGCGGCCATCACCGTGGATCATCGAGAACGTTCCTTCGGGCATGCTGCAGGCCTTGACCGCGGCCTGGATCGCGCGACCGACGAGCTCCGCCGTCCCTGCGTGCGAACGATGCGCCTTCACGACAACCGGGCATCCCGCCGCCAGAGCCGAAGCCGTGTCGCCACCGGCCGCCGAGAACGCGAGCGGGAAGTTGCTTGCCCCGAACACCACCACAGGACCCAGCGGCATCAGCATCAGGCGCGCATCGGGCTTCGGGAGCGGCTCACGATCGGGAATGGCGGTGTCGATTCGAGCATCCACCCACGACCCTTCACGAGCCAGGCTCGCGAACAGGCGGAGCTGACCGCACGTACGACCGCGCTCACCGGTCAGCCTCGGGATACCGAGGCCCGTTTCGGCGTCGCACCGTTCGAGCAGGGGATCACCGATCGCCTCAATCTCGTCGGCGATCTTCTCCAGGAACACGGCGCGCTCCTCACCGGACTTCCTCCGGAACACCGGAAACGCCTCACCGGCGAGCTGCATCGCGCGATCCACTTCCTCGGACGACGCGCCGACAAATTCGGGCTCGATCTCGGCACCCAGCGTCGGATTGTATGATTTGAACGACTTGTCTCCGGCGCCTGCCTCGGACAGTCCTACCAGATTCTTTCCCTGCGGTTCCATAGACAATCGTTTCTCCTTGGTTGCGCCGTCACTACCTGTGAGGCGATCTGCACTGACTAGGTAGGTGTTGGATGTTTTGTGATTCAAGACCGGGGCTGCGTAAAGCCTCTGGCTTCCCCGGCATCCCCTCTGCGTTCTCTACAATACTGACGTTTAAGATGGAGAATTGCGTTTGCACTTTGGCCGAGAGACGCACCTAAGCTACTGCGATTCAATTCCTTGCTGCTTTCAGTTTGGAGGCCGAGGGTCATCCGTTCCTGGAGGTGTGCCCCTGTCGCGGCGCACGCGCTTCCTAAGCGACGTCAACCCGGGCTACTACCGCCTCGCCCTGCCGGGCTCCCAACCTTCCCTCGCCTTCTCTGCGGTCAAAGCTTTTGACTTTGGCTCACGATCACATCGCTGAGGCGACCTTCAGATACCGGCGTATAAGGGTTGTTTTGAGGTCAGGAAATTACACGCGCACCGGATTCCCCACAAACCGTATATTTGCCGGGAACCCAAAACTGGAGCTGCGAATGCGTCCTGCACTGTTCACTCTTGTCCTGCTGACCACAAACCCGCTCTTCGCGCTAAAACCGACGGATACGACGGTCCCGCAGATCTTCGATGCCATCATCGAGAAGTCGGCCACTCGATCGACGGAATTCACGTTCGAGCAGTCCACACAGATGATGGGGATGACGCTTACGGGCTCGGGCAAAGGTACCTACAACCTCCCCAGATCCCGCACGGACCTCACCTTCCAGACCCCGCTCGGAAACCTGGCAGTCCGGACGATCTCTGACGGAAAGACCCTCTGGCAGATCGAGGAAACCCCTCTCGGCAAGCTAGCGACCCGACACGATATCGGATCGCTAGCTCACGAATCCGGCCCAGTCGACCCCTTCATGGCCTTCGCCGGCATGAACACGAAGGAGTTCCTCGACGCCATCCTCAAGACGTTCGACGCAAAAGTGCTCGGTATAGACGAATCCACTGCGCCCGCCGTTTACGTGATGCGACTCGCCCCCAGACACAACGCCGAAGTCCCCACGATGGAGTTCCGTATCGGCGTCGAGGATGCCTTTCCGCGCCAGATGAGCATCTTTTCGCCCGACGGTCAGCCAATCACCGAGATGACGGTCACCGAGCTCGAGTTCGGCATCACGGCTGACGATGCGACCTTCACCTACACACCGTCACCTGACGAGGAAGTCGTCGATGCCTCCGGTCCGCGACCCAGACGGCCGGCATCGGAACTGGAAGGGATGCAGGCGCCCGACTTCACCCTGCAGACGCTGGACGGTCGTGAGGTCACCCTGAGTTCCTTCCGGGGCCAGCACGTCCTGATCGATTTCTGGGCGAGTTGGTGCCCGCCCTGCAAGAAAGCCCTCCCGCATATCCAGGCCCTCTCCGAAGGCACGCCGGGACTCATTGTCCTCACCGTCAACGCAGAGCCCGCCTCCGCCGCACGGACCTTCATCGAGCGGAACGGCTTCTCGTTTCACACGCTCGTCGATGCGGATCGATCGGTCAGCACCAACTACCAGGTCACCGCAATCCCCACCACCTTCATCATAGCCCCCGATGGCACGATCGCCCGCCACATGATCGGCTATCACAACGAGGCCCAGTTGCGCCGCGCGCTCACAGAAAGCGGACTGTTGCTGTAGCATCACCAAGCAGAGCCTGGTGACGTCAAGAGCCTGGCTACTTACCTTTCTTTATTTGCTTCGCCCACGAATCTCTGAGCGTAATCGTCCGGTTCACGATCCGTTTCTCAGAGGTCGAATCCCAATCCACACAGAAGTATCCGAGCCGCTCGAACTGGAACCCGAACCCGGGCTCCTTATCCGCGATCTCCGGCTCGACGTAGGCCGTCACGACTTCCAGTGAATCCGGGTTGATAACCGACGACGGGTCACGGCCATCCGCTTCTGGAAACGGCTCGGAGAACAGGCGATCATACAGCCGTGCTTCGATCTCCACCGCGTGCTTGGCCGATACCCAGTGAATCGTTCCCCGGACCTTCCGCACGTCCGGCGTACTCCCGCCTCGGCTTTCCGGATCCCACGAGCACCGCAGCTCGACGACCTCGCCCGCATCGTCCTTGATCACTTCATCGCACGTGATGTAGCACGCGTAGCGGAGCCGAACTTCCCTTCCCGGTGCCAGCCGGTTGAACTTGCGCGGCGGGTCTTCCATAAAGTCGTCACGCTCGACCCAGATCTCTCTCGAGAACGGGATCTGGCGCTTGCCGGCGCTCTCATCCTCTGGGTTGTTCACCCCCTCGAACGTCTCCTCCCCGTCCTCGGGGTAGTTCGTAATCACCACCTTTAGCGGCTTCAGCACCCCCAGGATCCGCGGTGCGCGCTTGTTCAGGTCCTCACGCAACAGGGCTTCGAGCAGCTCGATCTCCGCCGTAGTCTGTCGCTTGGTCACGCCGACGTGGTCGACAAACCGGCGGATCGCTTCGGGCGTGTATCCCCGGCGTCGCATCCCGCGCACCGTGCACATTCTCGGATCGTCCCAGCCCGACACCACACCGGCCTCGATCATCTTGAGCGATTCCCGCTTGCTCGTCACGCAGTAGGTCACGTTGATCCGTGCGAATTCGTACTGCTTCGACGGGAAGATCCCCAGCTGCTCGATATACCAGTCATAAAGGGGACGGTGATTGATGTACTCCTCCGAGCACAGCGAGTGCGTGACCCCTTCGATCGAGTCGCTCTGGCCGTGGGCGAAATCGTACATAGGGTAAATCTTCCATCGGCTACCCGTCCGGTGATGGGGTGTCTTGAGGATCCGATACATCACTGGGTCGCGCAGATTGATGTTCGGCGACGTCATGTCGATCATCGCCCGAAGCGTCTTCTCACCTTCCTCGAACTCGCCCGCCTGCATCTGTTCGAACAGCGCGAGATTCTCCTCCACGGTGCGGTCTCGATACGGACTGTTCTTCCCAGGTTCGGTCAGCGTACCGCGGTATTCACGCGTCTCGTCCGGCGACAGATCGCACACATACGCCTTCCCGGACTGGATGAGTTTGATCGCGTATTCGTAGAGCGTCCCGAAGTAGTCGGACGCGAAATAGAGTCGATCTCCCCAGTCGAACCCGAGCCACTGGATATCCTCCTTGATCGCATCCACATACTCGGTCTCTTCTTTGGTTGGGTTGGTATCGTCGAACCGCAGATTGCAGATCCCGCCATACTCCTCCGCCAGCTGAAAATCGAGGGCAAACGCCATAGCGTGACCGATGTGAAGGTAGCCGTTCGGCTCCGGTGGGAAGCGTGTGACGACCTTGCCGTCATTCTTCCCGGAACGAACATCCTCCGCAACGATCTCACGAATGAAATCGAGGGGTTTCTTGTCGGATTCAGGCATTTCGTCGTGCCCCATGACCCTTGTCCCGTCTGGTGTCTGACCGTCCCGGAGAACAGTCGGTAATGCCAACTTTGACTGATAGATTCAAGCGTTGAATATAACCCATTCTAAAATTGTAGAAAAGCCGGGCACTCGTCCGAAAAAATTGATTCCACATACGCTTAGCGTTCTTTTTGCGATTGCCTAATTACATAGCGATCGATCAGAAGGCGATTAGGATTCGACGTATCGCACAGATGCGTCTCAACCGGAAGACGACCTCGTGAACAAACCGATCATCGACCTCACGGGCGCCAAGATTCTGACCGTGGACTATGTCCCTGCGAACCTCGATGTTCTCAGTCAATCCCTCAAGTTGGACGGATACAACGTCCTCGTGGCCACCAACGGGGAAGCCGCCATCCAGGTGGCAAAACAGACGTCTCCCGACCTGATCCTCCTGGAAGTTTTGATGCCCGGCATCGACGGATTCGAGACGTGTCGACGCCTCAAGGCGGACCCTGAGCCCGCGGGATCGCCCGTCATCTTCCTGACGGCACGAAACGAGCTGGAAGGTCTCCAGGCCGGCGGCGTCGACTACATCGCCAAGCCGTTCCAGCAGGAGTCTGCAGAGCCTGGGGGATGTCCTGGAACAGTAGGGCTACCAGATCAACGTGGCGCAGGATGGTCAGCAGGCACTCGACATCGCGGCAAAGGTCAAGCCTGACCTTATCCTGCTGGACGTCAGGATGCTGCAAATGAACAGCTTCGCCGATTGCATGACGAACCTCCCCCTCCTCCTACAGGAGAGGGACTCTTTTGGGCCTGCCGTTTCGCCCGCAAGACGGGTGAGGTCTCCCCCTAGGATCTTAGGCCTACTACCCAGTAACTATCTCCTATCACCCGTTTCCTGTTTCCTGTTTCCTGTTTCCTGTTTCCTGTTTCCTGTTTCCTGTTTCCTGTTTCCTGTTTCCTGTTTCCTGTTT
>MDTE01043487.1_pt1 | contig 11063 bp, 11 predicted proteins | sample 811231 | NCBI WGS metagenome assembly MDTE01 (sample SAMN05326651, study PRJNA326480) | marine metagenome | isolation source: seawater | place: Indian Ocean: Red Sea | collected 2010 | reverse complement strand
GTAAAACTAAATGGAATTTTTGATATTACAAAGATAAAAAATAAAGAAAAAATATTAAAAAAAATAAAAGTAGAAAAAATATGGGGAATTGGAAATAAATTATCTAAATTTCTAATAAAAAATAATATTTACAATGCTTATCAATTTACACAGCAAGATAATAGGTGGATAAAAAAAAATATGAATATTTTAGGATTAAAAACAAAAATGGAATTAAATGGTATATCTTGTTATAAATTAGAAAATAATTTTAAACAAAGAAAAAGTTGTTGTGTTTCAAGATCTTTTGGAAAAAAAGTAACTTCTTTAAAAAATATGAAAGAAGCCGTTTCTTCCTATATAACTAAAGCTGCTGAAAAAATAAGAAATGAAAAATTAGTATCAAATAACATAAATCTTTATATAAGAACAAGCCCGTTTAATAAAAATCCTAAAAAATGTTATACAAATAGCATCTCAATTCCTTTGGATTTTCCAACAAACAATACTATTAAATTAAACAAAGCAACTTTAGTTGGTTTAAAACATATTTTTAAAGAAGGATACTTATATCAAAAAGCTGGTGTAATTTTATCCGGTTTAGAAAATGAAAACACAGATCTAAATTTATTTAAAAAAAATAATGAAAAAAATTCTTTTTTAATGAATGCGTTTGATTTTATAAATAAAAAATATGGGAAAAATTCTATTCATATTGCTTCTGAAGGAACTAAAAAAGAATGGTTAACAAAGAAAAAAAGATGCTCATCAAATTTTACAACCGATTTACAAGATTTATTAGTAGTTAAATGCTAAATAATTTATTTTAAAATTACTTTTATTTTTTTAAAGACGCTATTAACTGAAAGTGTCCCCATTAAATTCTTTTTTGTATTCCAATCAAAATTTTTCTTTCCTGTTAATTGTTCAAAAGTTTTTTTTGTACGAATATGATATGCTTTCTTTCCTTTTGGAGCATAACGAGTTTCTAAACTAGGTCCAAACAACCCCAATGTAGGTATCCCACATGCTGCTGCTATATGCATCAAACCTGAGTCATTCCCAATAAAAAACTTACATTTTTTAAAATGAGCAGCAACTTCAATTAAATCTAATTTTCCACATAAATTTTTTACTTTAGTTTTTTTTAGATGCTTAATAATTTTTTTTGTATTTTTTAAATCTTTAGAAGAACCAAAAAAAACAAAATTATTTCTTTTTCCTAATACTTTGTCTTTTGAAATAAGATTTATTAATTTTACAAATTTTTTTGTTGGCCATATTTTTGCCCTCCAATTTGCTGAAGCGGCAATTGCAATAGGATTATTTAATTTTAAAAAATCTTTAGAAACGTTATATTTATCATTAGTTAAAATTGGTATTGTAGGTAAAGGTAAATGTTTAGTTTTCATTAAAATAGCTAGTTCATCTAACCTATGAATATTTTTATTAATTGGTTTATAAATATACTTTTGATCATTAAATAATAAATAACTTATAATTGATCCTCTTAAATCAATAATAATATCCCATTTATAACAAAATGTACTAAGCCATAATTTTAACCAATGAGTTTTAAAAAAATTTTTCTTTAAAATAAAAATCTTTTTAAGATTATTAAAATTTTTAAATAATGAAGATGCGCTTTCACCTGTTGCTATGTATAAAGAAGAACGAGGAAATTTATTCTTAATGTGATTTAAGATGCTAGTAGATAAAACAGCATCACCTATTCTAGTTGATGTAATAAAAAGTACTTTCATAAAAATTAATTAACAAGTATTTTATATTTATAATTTTATGTACTACTATAAACTCAAAAAAAAAAAAATTATCTGTATAAAAGGTAAAGATGCAAATCAATTCTTACAAGGAATTATTACAAATAATATAAATAAATTAAAAAATAATCGTATAATCTATTCGACTTTATTATCTCCTCAAGGTAAATTTCTGCATGATTTCTTTGTAATTAAAAATAATATAGAAGAAATTTATTTAGATACTCCAGAGTATAATTATAAAAAATTAAAAGAAAAATTAAATTTATATAAATTAAATAGAAAAATTGAAATTAATGAAAAAAAAATTTATTCATATTTTTTAATTTTTGGAAAGTCGATTAATAAAATATTTAAATTATCAACAAAATTAGGCGAATATAAAAAAATAAATACAATGATAGTCTTTAATGATCCTAGAAATATTAATCTAGGATGTAAAATTATTTGCAACAATAAAAATGATCATAACAAATTAATTAAAATAATTAGAAATTATAAATTAAAGGAAGATTTTAATGAATATGAAAAACAAAGAATATTAAATTGTATTCCTGATATAAAAAAAGACAATTTATACAATCAAGCCTATTTATTACAATATAATTTTGAAAATTTAAATTGTATTTGCTGGAAAAAAGGATGTTTCATAGGCCAAGAGGTTACTGTTAAAATGAAAAACAAAGGTTTTCTTAAAAAAAAACTTTATGTTATTAAATTTTTAAAAAGAAAAAATTTTTTTAACAAAGAAATTAAATATGAGAATGAATTAATAGGAACGATAACGTCTAATTATAAAAATATAGCTTTGGGATTATTAAAAAAAAACAAAATAAAGAGTTTAAAAAAAGAAAAAAAACTCTTAATTATTTAAAAAATTTTAAAAAATCTAAAAAGGGAGAATTTTTATTAACATTAATTTTTTTTAACTTCTTAATACCAGATATACCAAATTGCTCTTTTACAGATTCCTCTAACCAAAAAATACTTCTAATTTCTTTTTTTTTAACTTTAATTTTTTTTTTTTGTTCTTCTATCTTAGAAATCAAATTATTTATATTTTTTTCTTTTTTTGAAGAAATTAAAATTATAGGAATATTATCTTCTTTATAATTATTATTAATTTTTATTGAATTTAAAACTTCATTGTGAGTATTAATTGCAATTTCTCCTAAATCTGATTTTGTAATAGCAATAATATCAGGAATTTCAACAATTCCTGCTTTCATAAATTGTAAAACATCTCCTGATCCTGGCTGTACACAAAATAAAACAATATCTGAAATACTAGCAATGTCTGTTTCTGATTGTCCAACTCCGACAGTTTCAATTATTGTTAAATCAAATAAAGCATTAAGTAAAAAAGCTGATGATAAAGTAATTGAAGCAAGACCGCCTAATTTATCTCTTGCAGCCATTGATCTAATAAAAACACCTTTGTCATTAGGATTAGATTCTAATCTAATACGATCTCCTAATAAAGCCCCTTTGGTTTTTTTAGATGATGGATCAATTGCTATTACAGCTATAGTTTTATTCTTTTTCCTATAATAACTTATTAGGTTTTTAATTAAACTTGATTTACCAACGCCAGGCGGCCCTGTTATTCCAATAATTTTTCCACTTTGAGCTTTATATGCTTGAGTTAACAAAGAAAGAATATTTTTATCGAAAGGATTCTTTTCAATTTCAACTAAAGCATTTGCTAATTCTGTTTTTCCACCTTTTTTGATTTTATTTAAATTCATATAAATTATTTTTGTATTTTTGAAAAATCAGCGTATTTTTTTAAAGTATTTAAAACATTATTTAAAATTGAAAGTCTGTTATTTTTTATTTCTGTATTATCAACATTAACCATAACATTATCAAAGAAATTATTTAACGACTTATCAAAGTTAGAAATTTCTGTTAAAACATCTTTAAAGTTACTATCTTTGTTATTTAATTTATTTTTAATATTATTTAATTCTTTAACTAAAATTATTTCATAATTATTTTCTAATAAATCCTTATTTATCATATTGGGTATATTTGTTTTTTTTTTCTCAATTGTTACTATATTTAGAGCTCTTTTATTTAATTCAATAATCCTTTTTCCTTGTCCATTAATTACAAATTCATTCAAAGCTATAAACTTTTTATAAAGAATTAAAAAGTCACTATTAAAAAACTTTTCAGAAAAAAAAGCATTTACAATATCTTGTCTTGTAGTTATAGATTTTAAAAAAAATTTAAATCTTTCAATTAAAAAATTGGTTAAATCTTTTATATTTATTTTATCAATGCTTCTTAAGTTGTATTTTTTTATAATGTTATCATTAAAAAAATTTTCCAAATTAATTATTAAATTATTTTCAATAATTATTCTTAATATTCCTAGTGCAGATCTTCTTAAAGCAAAAGGATCTTTTGAAGAAGATGGCATTTCATCTATTAAAAAAAAACCAAGAAGAGTATCGAGTTTATCAGAAAGTGAAAGTATGATACTTAAATCATTTTTAGGGCATAAATCATTTGGTCCTTTTGGTAAATATTGTTCTTTTAAAGACAAACAAACATTCTTATTATTTTTTTCTTTTTGTGCAATATACCCTCCTATAATTCCTTGTAATTCAGGAAATTCTCTTACTAAACCGGTAGTTAAATCAAGCTTTGATAATTTAATTGCTTGAGATAAATTTTCTTTATCTATCTTTAAATTAAATTGAGAAGCTAAATTTGATGCAAAGAATTCCATTCTTTTAATTTTATCTTCAATAGTTCCTAATTTTTGATGAAATTGAATATCCGATAATAATTTTTTTCTTGAATCTAAACTAATTTTTAAATCAGTATGCCAATAAAAAGATGCGTCATCAAACCTTGCTTCTAAAACTTTTTCATTATCAAAAATAACATTCTTTTGAAACTTCTTTTCAACGAAATCTACAATAATTACAAAATAAGGGCTCAAACTATTATTTTTATTAAATAAAGGAATAAAATTTTGATCATTAATCATCACAACTTCTAATATCTCTTGTGGTAAAGACATATACTTATTATTTATTTTTCCAAATAAAATATCTGGGTATTCTGTTAAACCGGCATTTAAAGAAATTAAAGGAATATGATTATTTTTTAATAAAATATTATTTTTTTTACAAAAATTTGTAATTTCTTTTTTTATTTTTTCTTCTCTCTTTGTTTGATCTATAATAACTTTAGAACTTAATAATTTTCTTTTATATTCATCATAATTCTTAAATTTTATTTCTTTTTCTATTTTTTTATGCGACATACTAAAAGAATTATTATTTATTGAGTATTTTTCTAAGAAATTTAAAGGTACAAATTTATTATCAAAAAAAAGCAAAATATTTTTAATAGGCCTGGCCCATTTAAAATATTCATGCCTCCATTTCATGGATTTTTGCCAATTTATATTTATAATAATTTTTTCTAGATTGTCTTTAAAGATTTCTTCAGTTCTTTTTCCTTTAATTTTTTTTTTTATAAAAAAATAACCTTTATTATTTATTTCTTTTTTTATTAATGTTTCTTTAGAAACTTGAAACTTTTTTAAAAATCCTTCTATTGCTTTATCTGGCGCATCTAAAGGCGGGCCTTTTATTTCTTCAATTGAACTCTTTTGTTCATATATTAAATTATCACATTTTATAATTAATCTTAAAGGAGTATATTCAGCAAATATTTTTACCTCTTCGCTTAAAGATAAATTATTTTCAACAACTAATTCAATTATTTTCTTTTTTATTTGTTCTATAGCATTCTTTTGCAACCAATAAGGCACTTCTTCAGATAATAATTCAAAAAATATTCCTGACATATTTAATTAAGATTCTTGTTTTATATATAATTCGCAACAACTTTTAACTAAAGCTCTAATTTTCAAAATATACTTTTGTCTTTGAGTAACTCCTATTACACCTCTAGAATCTAAAATATTAAAATAATGACTAGCTTTAATACAATTTTCATAAGCAGGTAACGGCAAATTATTTTTAATTAATTCTTTACATTCATTTTCAGCAAAATCAAAGTATTTAAATAAATGATCTGTATTTGCTAACTCAAAATTATATTTTGAAAATTGTTTCTCTGACTCTAAATAAATATCTTTATATTTTATTGATTTTTTTTCTTTTTTATTAAAATTCCATATAATATCAAAGACACTATCAACTTTTTGGATAAATTTTGCTAACCTTTCTAGACCATATGTAATCTCAACAGAAACAGGATTACATTCAATTCCTCCTATTTGTTGAAAATATGTATATTGACAAATTTCCATACCATTACATTTAACTTCCCAACCCAAACCTGATGCTCCCAATGTCGGGCTTTCCCAATCATCTTCTTTAAATTCAATATTATTTTTTTTTGGATCAATGCTAATAGATTTTAAACTCTTTAAAAAAACATTTTGTATATTATTTGGAGTTGGTTTTAACAATACTTGAAACTGATAATAATGCTGAAGTCTATTAGGATTTTTTCCATATCTTCCATCAGTTGGTCTTCTTGTTGGTTGAACATAGGCTATATTTCTAGATTTTTTACCTAATGCACCTAAAACAGTAGCAGGATGGAAAGTTCCAGCGCCAACTTGCAGATCTATTGGTTGTATTATAGTACAATTATTATTGCTCCAAAAATTTTGAAGATTAAATATTATATCTTGAAACGATAAAACATTTATTTTATTAGAAACCATATCTTCCCCAGATGTTTCTACTTTCCATATATGTCATAATATCACTAATAATTTTTTTTGTATCTACTAAGTCTTTAGAATAAAAAGATTTAGAAAAAATACTTTTCAAAAAAGATTTTTTAGGTTTAATTAATATATATTTTACTTTTTTCCCAAATTTTCTTTCCATAATTGTTTTTAAATCCCCTATACCATCAACTAAACCTAGTTTAACTGCTTGTTTCCCGGTCCAAAAACTACCAGAAAAAATTTCTTTGCTTTGTTTATTTATCTTTTTATTTCTACTTTGAACTACTACGTCCTTAAAATTATTAAATATTTCCATCTGAATATTTTTTAATTTTTTAATATCAGAATTTTTTTTCTTTTGAAAAGAATCTAAAATTGATTTATTTTTACCAGTTGTAAACACTCTTCTTTCAACTCCAAATTTTTTTATTAACTTATCAAAGCCAAAGCTTGCATAAATAACTCCTATTGAACCAACAATTGAATTTTCATCAACATATATTTCATTACCTGCGCATGCAATATAATATCCTCCTGATGCAGCTACATCCTCAACAAAAAAAATAACTTTGGTTTTATTTTTTTTTGAAAGACTTTTGATTTTCTTATAAATAAGAGAGGATTGTACAGGAGACCCGCCTGGTGAATTAATAATTATAGCTACAGCTGAAGAATTTTTAATTTTAAATGCCTTTTCAAGTAAACTCTCAACTGAAGTTATTGTAACTCCACTTCTTAAACCGCCTATATTCCCAATTATTCCAGAAATATAAACTACAGGTACTATTTTTTTTCTTTTTAGAAAATTCAACATTAATACATAATATAAACTTTTTTTTATTGAGAAAATAAAAAAAAAAACTAATGTTATAGCGTGCCGCTTATTTATAAAATTGATACAAAAAAAACTTTAAAAAATAAAAAAGATTTTTTAAAACTAAAAAGTCTTGTAAACAAGGATTTAATTAAAGTAAACAATCTATTAAAAAAAAAATTAATTAATAATATTCCATTTATTAAAAAAGTATCTGACCGTTTATTAAATGCGGGTGGGAAAAGAATTAGGCCAATGCTATGTTTAGCTTCTGCAAAATTATGTGATTATAACGAAAAAAGTATTATTGAATTAGCTACATGTGTAGAATTCATACATACAGCCACTCTTTTACATGACGATGTTATAGATAATAGTAAAAAAAGAAGAGGTATATTAACTGCACATGAAATCTGGGGTAATAAAAGCAGTGTTTTAATTGGAGACTTTTTATTAAGTAAATCATTTGAACTAATGATAGATATTGAAGAAACCAAAGTTTTAAAACTTTTATCAAAAACTGCTTCAATATTAATTAAAGGTGAAATTTCACAATTATTATCAAACAACGATATTTCAATAACTGAAGATAATTATTTAGAAGTTATTAAAGCTAAAACTTCAAAATTATTTGCTACTTCTTGTGAAGTAGGAGCATTGATTGCAAATAAACCAAAAATTTATTCAAATGCATTAAATAGTTTTGGTATGAACTTTGGAATGACATTTCAAATAATTGATGATCTTTTAGATTATAAATCAATTGAAAATTATACTGGGAAAAGAATAGGAAATGATTTTGCAGAAGGTAAAGTGACTTTACCAGTAATACTGGCTTATCATAGAGGGGATAATATTGAAAGAAAATTTTGGACAAGAACTATAAAAAATAACGAACAAAAAAAAGGTGATTTTGAAAAAGCTTGTGATTATCTTAATAAAAGAAATATTCTGGATGATATTATCAAAAGAGCAAAACATTATGGTAGTATTGCAAAAGACGCATTAGAAATATTTCCGAATAAAAAAGAAAAAAAAATATTGTTAGAATTAATTGATTTTACTTTAAATAGAAATTTTTAATTTAATTTTGAAATCTTTCTTAAAAAATATTCAGGTCTAATTAAATCCATACCTTCTTCTTGAGTAACACTTTCCGATGTTTTTAGATTTGGATTTCTAATTTTACCATCTGGTGGAATTATAGGATTTAAATTTTTTAAAAAAATTGCAGGATAATTTTTATTATATACTGTTTTATTATAAGGAGGTGAGCCTCCATGTATAATATAAGTTTTCAATTTGCATGCTAATGATAAATGAGCGGTTCCACTATCATTACCAATATATATTTTAGATAAACTCATCAATGCCATTGTTTCTTCTATTGGTTTACAAAAATTTACAATTTTTCCCTTCTTTATTTTAATTAATTTTTTTATTTCATTAGCTAATTTAATTTCTTGAGGTGCACCAATAAGAAAAAAAGAATATTTAGACCGTGAATCAAGTTTATTTATTAATTCTACAAAATATTCTTTTTTCCATGTTCTGCTTAAATCGGTTGAACTGAATCCAATTAAAATCCATTTTTTTGGATATTTCTTAAAATTATTCTTAATAATTTTTATCTTTTTCTTTTCTATTTTTAAAAAAGGATTTAATGGTTTCAAAGACACATTGTTATTTTTTAAAAAAAAATATCCTTTTTCTACAGGAATACTTTTTTTAAATTTTTTGTTTAATTCTTTACAATTTCTTAGAAAAAATCTTTGAATTCCAAAACCATAGCCATATATATCTCTAATACCAGAAATATAGCTAATTAAAGCATACCTAGGACTTCTATGAAAAATCCAAATCTTGCTTACTTTATTTTTAATAATGATCCTAGAAAAAGAAAATAAATTAAAAAAACTAGATATTAAATTATATCTATTTTTAATATAAATTATTTTAATATTATTTTCACATGAAAGTAATTCTTTAGCTTTTGTTCTATCTTTAGTAAAAATTAAAAATTTATCTTTAGGGAATTTTTTTAATAAAGCATTAATAAAAGTTAAATTACTTAAAAAATCTCCAATACCGTAATAAGGTAAAACAATTGCTTGAACATTCATATTTTGACTATTTAGCCAATTTCATAGATATTATTTTATCTGGATTGTCAACCATTCCATTAGAACCTTCGCCTCTTTTTATTTTATCAACATATTCCATTCCTTCAATTACTTGCCCCCAAACAGTATATTGATTATTCAAAAAAGATGATTCTTCAAAGCAAATAAAAAATTGACTATCTGCACTATCAGGATCTTGTGCTCTAGCCATAGACACTGTTCCTCTTATATGAGGCAAAGAATTAAATTCTGCAGGAATATTTTGTCCTGAGCCCCCGGTTCCATTTCCTAGTGGGTCGCCAGTTTGAGCCATAAATCCATCAATTACTCTATGAAACTTTAAACCATCATAAAATTTTTCATTTATTAACTCTTTTATTCTTTTAACATGTTCTGGGGCTTGCTCAGGTTTCATTTCAATTACAACACGCCCATCTTTTAGTTCTAAATAAACAGTATTTGACAAATCCTGAGCCATAGTATTTTTAATAAAAAAAATAAAAAATAAAATTTTAAAAAATGATTTCATTTTTGTAATTTTGAAATATATTATAGATTATATTATTATTTTTTCTTAACTTTTTTTTGGATTTATAATGAAATTTATTAAATATTTTACTTTTGTATCAATATTAAGCGTTTTCATGAATATGGCTTTTACTGGCAATGCAGCAGCAGCAGATGCAGCAAATGGAAAAAAATTATTTACAAAATGTAAAGCATGCCATAATGCAGATGCTCCTAAAAATAAAGTAGGACCGCATTTAGTTGGAATTGTAGGAAGGCCAGCAGCAAGTGCTGATGGTTATACTAAATATTCTAAAGATCTTAAAGATTCAGGCATAAAATGGGATGAAGCTAATTTAGACAAATGGCTTACTAATCCTAAAGGAATGTATCCAGGCACTAAAATGATATATCCAGGATTAAAAGATGCTGCAAAAAGAGCAGACTTAATTGAATATTTAAAAACTAAATAACTTTTGATTGATCTAAAAAAGTATATCGATACCCATCCAGATTTTCCTAAGCCGGGTATTTTATTTTATGATATATCTTCGCTAATGATTAATAAAGATATATGGCAAGAAACCATAAATCAATTCTCTACACTTGTAAAAAAACATAATCCAGAGGTATTAGCTGGCATAGAATCAAGGGGTTTTATTTTTGCATCAACAATTGCATATAAATTAAATTGCGAAGTTATAATGATTAGAAAAAAAGGCAAATTGCCAGGACATACAATTTCACATACTTATAAATTAGAATACGGAGAAGATTGTTTAGAAATTCAAAAAAGAAATGATTTAAAGAATAAAAATGTGATACTAATAGATGATTTATTGGCAACAGGTGGGACAGCTAATGCTTCAGTTGAAATTTTACAAAAACTTGGAACTAATGTTTCTGCTTTTTTAACTCTAATTGAACTTACAAATTTAAAAGGGAGAGATAAAATTAAAGTTAAAACAGAATCTCTTCTATCTTTTGATGAATAAATCTTTAATTATTTTTTCTATTTTCTTTTATTTTTTTTTTTTTAAACAAAATATACTTGGAAAAGAAATTTATGGTCATCCAAGAATAATTGATGGTGATAGTCTTGAAATTAATAATGAAGAAATAAGATT
>MDTE01007974.1_pt1 | contig 11063 bp, 18 predicted proteins | sample 811231 | NCBI WGS metagenome assembly MDTE01 (sample SAMN05326651, study PRJNA326480) | marine metagenome | isolation source: seawater | place: Indian Ocean: Red Sea | collected 2010 | reverse complement strand
TCTATATATGTAATTGTTTTTATTACTTGCTTTGTTTATTTAATTTTTGACTCATTCAAAAATATAAATATTAAATAGATTACAAATGTTTTTTGCCAGCTAATAAAAATTTTCTTCTTATGTAAAAGAATACTAGTGTAGTAATTATCATTGCAGGTGGATGAAATGATATTGAATTTAGATATTCGAAGTAATCAAATGATTCCAAAATTTGTGCTCATAATTCCCTAAAACTATATTCCATCTCAAAAATTTTTATTGATTTAAATAGATCAATATCTTGTATAAAATGCTAGTCACATTTTTCTTAACTAATATTTTGCGGTCAAATATTACTTTATTTGTCACGAAAAACTTCGCAGAAACAATCAACTAATTTGATATGGCTTGAAAACCTTGTGTTGAGCAATGGCGGTTAAGTGCTTTGGGAGCACTAGATTGCAGTTTTAATTCTTTCGCCCCACCCAATCAAAGCCATTTTATACTAGCGAGTTTCCCAGACTCGCTTTTTTATTTAAAAAATTTGTCCATTTCACAAGTAGACAAATAGTTGGTAGATTAATTTAAAGTCGATCTAAAAAAGAGGGGTAATTAAAATTATTTATTTTCAGGAATTATTTTTTTTGCTAGTAATAGAAAGCCAATAATAATTAAAAAAAATGCTTTATGTTCAGCATTGGTCATTTAAGGCCGGATATCATCAAAAAGGTGCAGAAAAATTTCTTGGCGGGGGCGGAGATTATCCTGGAGTTGAAATGATTGGAAGGTATCATGCACCTGGTTCTATAGAGGGTTGGATAGTTTTAAAAACTGATGATCCAAAGGCCATATATCAACATGCCGCTGAATGGGGTGAATTTCTAAATTGGGAAACCACACCTGTATTTACTGATGAAGAAGCTGGTCAAATAGTTGCCAAAGTCTACTCATAGAAAGCAACTGATAGTTGATCAAACATAGAGGGATAAAACCCTCTTTTTTTATTGGAAAATTTCTTAGCAAGAAATAGAAAGTCAATAAAATTTGATCAAAATGCTTTTTGCTGAACCCGAAAAGTATAAAGATGCTATTAAGGGAATTAAAAAAGATATTAAACAGCAGAAAAACAACATAATTTAAAAAACCCTTTTAGTATATTTAAAATTCGAATTTTAACAAAATGAATAAATTTAAAGATAACTTTTCAAGCGAAAGCTTCTACCCAGATAGTAATTTTTATCTCGATCAGGAAAATATCACTGAAGAGATTCCAATTTCGGAAGATCAAATATCCAATATGGGGAGGAATTTTGAATGGCCAAATAGCTATTGGTTTATTGCAGAAAGGACCAATGGTCGACTTGCAATGATTGGATTTATGGCTGTGATTATTAACTACACGTTATTTGGTTGGATAGCATATCCTTTCCTATAAATGAGTAATTTAAATTTTGATAAAAATGGAGTTGATAATTCGGGAGTCCATTGGCTTCAATATACTGCGTTTATTGTAACTGCACTTGCTATTTATTTTTGTTGGGCTTTTTTTAATGATGCTAACTTTCATCACTTTTCTATAAAATTATTCAAGTTCTGGAATTGCAATGGATATAACCCATTAAATTATTACGCAATGCGTTGGAAAGTAGATTTTTATCCTTAAAAATAACTTTTAAAGCTGAATTCATTCTTCCTTTTTTATTAGTAAGTCCCATCTTCTGAAAACTTATCGGTAACTAAATCAATTTTTGGGGGAATTATGTATTTAATCTAACTTTTATAAATTCCAATAAAGTTTTAGAAGAAAAAAGGCTTATAACAAAGGTTAATACCTTAAATTGTCTATATACCGCCTTGGACCTAGTGATTTAGGAGAACCAGATTCTACTTGAACCCTGTCGCAAGTTCACTTAAGAAAATTCATGCAAGATAATTTCCTAGACTCTCTTTTTTATTGTCAGCAATCTGAGGTATAAGGGTAAATCTCTTTAAGGCCCTATTATTTTCAAGAAATATTAAAAGCTCAAATTAAATTATTTCTCGTAGAAATACAACTTAGAAATTAAATCTAAGTCCTCCTCCTACTGTAAATGAATTAAGTGAATCATAGCTTTCATCATCAACACCATCGAATGATGAAAGATTCAGATAACCAATCTCTGAAAATAAGGAGGTATTTTCTGCGATTTCATATTCTACCCCTCCTTTTACTCCAAATGAGAAAACTTGCTCATCAGCTGCTGGCAATGGTACGTTAGCTCCTCCTACATTTATATTTTGTGCAGGCAAATCTAAAGAAGTAAATCCCACACCAGCGCCTAGATAGGTAGTGAATTTTGTGTCATTTGTTAGATTTTTTAACCCATATAACATATAAGATGTAACATCTGCCTCAATCTCTGGGACCAAGTCCACTGAAACTGAATTTTGCCCCGCTGGAGTTACTGTGACTGAATCCATTGAAACTGTCGAACCTGAATAATTAAACTCTAGTCTCCAATCATCAAATTCTTTACCAATTGCAAGAGAATATTGAAATGGGCTATTTGTATCAAAAGAAAAACCATCAGTTCCTAAATCACCTTCAAGATCACTTATAGAATTTAATCCGCCGCCAAAAGATAAATAGAAACCTGTCGATTCTTCTGCAAATACTGGAGAGGTAAATGAGCACAATAATAAGGATGATGCAACAAGGTATCTTTTCATAATAATTTTTAAAATAAATTTAATAAATCTGAAATTATCATTAAGTAAATCTCTAGTCTAGATATATTGTGAAATTAATATATTCCATAGCATTTTTGGGGTCTTTCTTTGATCGTATTTAATTTTCTAGAATTCATTTTCAAACGAAACACGATGAAAGGAGTAAGCATTTCATTTTCCTATTTAATACCCAAATATCTTTCGCAGTAATAATTAGCTAATTCGCGATTATTATAGTTTTTTATTTCCTTTAAATTAAGAGCCTTTATCGCTTCATCCCCTGTAATTTGGTAACTTGAATTTAATTTCGCGCAGGTATCCTTTATTTTTGCTTCCTTATCAAATGGGGTTCTGAGATAAAAAGCAAAAAAGAATAGGAACAAACCAAAAGTTACAAGTTTTCTATGATTTTTCCACCACTGATAAAACTTATTTTCCATAATCAAAAAGGGGTTATCACTTTAATTTTAAATCTAATGTCAATAAATTTTCCTTAAAGTGTTCTTTTATTTACTTCAGAAAATAATTCAAAAAAAGATCTATAGGAATAAGTTTTTCATTTAAAACAAACTCATTTGATCTGTCTTATTTCTCTTTAAATTTTCTACCACCCATCCATCAGGTGACCAACCCATCATAATTGGAAGCAAACCTTTTAATTCATCAATATCTTTAACTTGCTCTGTCCATTGTTCTTCATATCCCTCAGGCACAACCACGGGCATGCGGTGATGTATTGGTTGAACTAATGCATTTGGTTCGGTTGTTAAAACACAGCAACTTTCAATTTCGGCACCATCAGGTGAGTACCACCTGCTCCAGATTCCTCCTAACCAAAAAGTCTCATAATTCTTCTTACGAATACGATATTTTTTTTCAAAAAAACCACTTGCTGGTATTAAACACCTTTTATGTTTCCAACTTCCTCTAAATAATTTTTTTTCTTCCACAGTTTCTGATCGTGCATTAAATGGTCTAGGTCTTTCTTTATCAAATGGGTCTTTGGCCCAAGGTGAAATAAAGCCCCATGACATAAAAGTAGTTTTAATTCTTCCCTCGTTCTTAATAACAAGAATTGGGTCAATAGGTCTTATTAAATTTTGAGTCTGATATTTTATATCAAGTCCGATTGGATAGTCACGTTTTAAAATCTTTGGTAGATTTACAAATTTAGTTTTCAGTTCAAAACTTCCACACATTTAATTTAAAAAATTACATGAACAATCCTAAAAATGAAATAAATCATTTTGTTTTAGATCGACTTTAAATATTCTCAGAGGAAATAATACCAACTTAATCATAAAGACGTTTCCATTTAATAATAAAGTGATTATTTAGATATTATGAAGTTTCCTCAAATTAAAATTGAATGTTTAAAGATGATGTAGTGTTAGATCCGATACTCTATTTATCTATTTTTTAGGGTTTGAATTACTATATGTATTGATCTCTTCTTTCATGACGACGACGACAACAATAACGATGGAAGAAAGTATATTTAGAGTGCCGAGTACGCTAAATTAGCTAGGTAGATGATTACTTGGTAAAAACGTAGTTGTAATCAGTTGAGGTAAAAAAGATTTGATTAAAAACTTAAATTACATTTATTGGCATATGTTTTCACTTCCTTTTTCAGATTATCTGATACTTCACCAAAAGCCTCTGGAGTTGTTGCAACTTTAACTGCCATTTTCACCATAATGCAACCATCAGAACCTAATTTAAATAATTTATCAGCATTATTTAATGCATCTTTGACCATACTATTTGCATTAACAGCGGTAGGTAAAGCCAGAAAAGCTAGTAGTGGGATAATTGAGAATTTCATTTTCTTCTATTTTTAATATTTAAGAATAAGTTTGTGTAGTTCGCAATAACCAATAACAGCAATAGAAAAGTATTTATAGTCATTAAAAAAGAGGGTTGCTATACCCTCTAATGTATATGTAATGTCAATTGCACCTAATTCTAAACCATATTTTTCAATCAAAAATAAGGTATATAAGGAACTTCTGTTTTCATTGAGTAGCCATAATAACTTTCGGCCGACTTAACTAATATCCAATAGATGAAGTTTAGGAATGATTTTTCCATAGGAATATCTATAACTTTCCTAATTCAAATCAGAATTTCAAATTTAAACAACGTAGAAAATACTCATTTAAAGTTCCGAATCAATTCCGTAATTATCATCAATATTTTTATATTCAATAAAGTAATTGGGTTTTAAATCGTTTATTAACAAAAATTATTTAAGAGCTTAATTGCTACTCCCTCGACTTTTGAATATGTAAAAGCCTCACGCTCTAAATTCATAACCTCCTCTGATTTATTGCTATACAAATTATGAGATAAATTTAAATTTAAATTTGTTGAGTACTCTAGTGGAAGACCAATCCTCTTAGGGAATTTGTTTCTAGATCCGCTAAAACAGCTTTGAGCTACATGAATAGCCTCATGACTTAATATATTAAGAAAAGTTGGAGAGCCCATCTCGATTACTCGATAATCGATAACAATGGTGTCTTTACTAGGAATCCAAAGACCTAATGCTCCACTTTTAATAGAATCTAATTTGTTATTTATTTTTAATTCATTAATCTTTCTTAAAAGGTTAACTATATCTTCTCTATCTTTTTTATAGAAATTAGGTCCTAGTAAAACTCTTTCCTTCAACTCTTCTAATGAGATTTCACCTTCACCAGGCTTTGGAGTGTATCTATAAAAAGATGATCCGTCATTATTGTAAATAATCTTAGGTGTTAATTTTTTATCAGCTTTATAAAGATTAATTCTTAAATTATTTATATTTATAAACTCATTTTTAACATGCTCACTAGAAATATGTTTAGGTGGAATTTTCTCTATTTGAGATGAACAAGAAATCAATAAAGGTAATAGAAAAAAAATTATAAAAAAATATTTTTTTTTAATTAATAAGAACATTTTATCTCTTTTACTAAATAAATATTTCGCAAAACCCTTAAAGTTATTTATTCAGAAAAGATTTTGCTGAGTTAATTTTTTACAATATTCTCCAACGAACTTGACCTCTACCTCAGTTGTTAAGGCTGCCTCCTCGGCATACAACTTTGATGATTCTTTATCATTAATAAAGGCTTTCAGTTTTGCGCATGCTCTTAAATCAGAATCATATTTTGCCGATTCTTTTAAACTGCTAGAAATACTAAACAAAAAATATGAAATTATAGTTAATAATGCAATTGTAATGTTCTTCTCAAGAAATTTAGTCATATAACAATTTGTTTTTAGTGTTAGTTATAAAAAAAATTAGATAAAAAAAAGGTTGCAAGTAAATTCAAAAGGCTTCAAGAGTAGTAAACCATTTCTTGAGCTAAGTTAACACTTTTGTTTCCCAAAAATCGTCAACCCATTTTCAAAAATTTTTTTATTCCAATTTAAGTCAAAATAACACGCATTTCCAGGCAAACAAACTAATCTAAGAGTTACTTAAGAAGTTTTTGAAAAAAAAGAAACTTACTATTTTTTTAAAAATCTAAAATTACTATAGTTAGTCAAATTTTTTTGAGGAGTTTACAAGCAATTTTTTTAATTCTAAGAGTTCCGCTTTGGTAAATTCACGATATACTCCTGTTGGTACATCTAATTTTATATTCATAATTCTTATGCGCTTTAATGATTTTACTCGGTAGCCTAAGGATTCGCACATTCTCCTAATCTGACGGTTAAGACCTTGAGTGAGTATGATTTTGAATTTTTTTGGCCCCAATTGTTTTACGAAACATTTCTTAGTTTTGGTTTCTAATATTTCAACACCATTACTCATACTATGAATAAAATCTCTATTAATTGGACGATTAACACTTACAACATATTCTTTTTCATGATTATTTCTTGCTCGGAGTATTTTATTTACTATGTCTCCATCGTTAGTTAAAAATATTAACCCCTCGCTCTTTTTGTCTAATCTTCCAATAGGAAAGATTCTTGTAGGGTATTTGATGAAATCTATAATATTGTCGCGCTCTACTTCTACATCCGTTGTACAAACAATTCCAACAGGTTTATTAAAAATTAAATAAACATTTTTTTGTTTCTTTGATTTCCTTACCATTTGACCATCAACTTCCACATTATCGCCATCCTTTATCTTGGTACCCATTTCTGGGATCTTTCCATTAATGGTCACTTTCCCTTCTTCAATTAGTTTATCTGCTCCTCTTCTAGAACAGTAACCGACTTCACTTAAATATTTGTTTATCCTTGTAGCCATTTAATCAAAAACACCTCATTATTTATTCTAGATATGTGTAAAAAAGATGCTTAATTGAAAGGTAAAGTATCCTTAATAGGAGATATAAAAAGCGCTTCAAAAACAATCTAGTCACAGTTAATAAGCAATACCCAAAAAGCTAAATATCATATCCTGGTTCTAAAAATTTAATTAGGTATTGGAATTTAATCATGCAATCTATTGCTACTAAAGAACTTAAAATCTTTAGCCCAAGGAATCTTCTTTGAGCCAGACTTCTTCAGTTATCCTCCATCCTTGAGAAAGTAACCTTCCATAAATTTCTCTAGCTAAATCTATTTCTACAGACACTGTGGATTTTATAACAGGGGGGTTTTTTCCAAGAACACCATCAATCTCTCCAGAGTCAATAAACATATACTCGAAGACTCCATCAATGCTCTTATCATTTTTTGTAAACCTTCTAACCTCTGATCTTTTTGAATTAATTAACCAATATGATTTAGCCATTTATATAGAGGAATAAAGAGTGAGTTTTAATTTATTCTTCAGCATCTTCAAGTTGTTTCAGCAAACGAAAAATTTTGGAAATAAAAGAAACGATCCATACAAACAAGCCCAATAATGTTATCAACGCGATAAGAAAACCTAAAAATTGCTAAAAATCCACCTATTACATTACCTTTATTTAGGCGATCAAGGCCAATTGGAGCACCACTACCCAAAAGGAAGAGTCTTGTTAAAGTTTGTTTGTCTTTTTTTCTCAACATAAAAATTAATGTGAGGTTTTATAAATCTAAGTTTAGTTCTCCTTTAGAATGCTTTTTATTGATTATTTTCAAAAGAAGGTATCTCTCTTAATGAAAACCATAAAAGGAGCTGCTTTTTAAAACGCTTATCAATTTCCTAAGTGTTATCAATGGCAAGTCTTAAACTATTTACTCCATAAAGCTCAAATTCTTTTTTATTAATAGAATCCAAAGAAAATCTGTTCCAAACAAACTATTTTCATATAAAACTCAGGCAAAGAAAAATACTAAGATTAAAAATTTTTTATAAATTAGTTAACTCTTGTAAATTTCAAATATTCATACCTTGAGTTTCTCCCTCAATATTTATTATCTAAATAGATTACATATCATCAATAATCTCATAAATCATAAGATCATTGATTTCATTAATATCAACCAAGCTTCTTGATGTCACAATTGGAGGAATGAAAACGCAAAAAATAACTAATGAGGCAAAAGTTACTCCGTAAATATTTGGCTTAGGTATTATGCCTTTAAGCCTTTTTAAAAAAGAATTAGATCTACGTTTATTCACCTCTTGTTTATAAGAAAGTGCATGCTCAATCATTTGATTAAGACGTTCTTTTTTTAATTTAGACATGTAAAAATTCCTCCAAAATGTCTTTTGGTAAAATTGTTTTTAACTTTTTGCGAGCGCGAATAATAAGGCTTTCTGTTGCCTTTTCGCTTTTTTTTAAAATATTAGAAACTTCCTTTTGTTTATATCCAGAAAAATAATGTAGCAAAATAGCTTCTTGTTGTTCTTTGGAAAGTTTTTGAATTTTTTTTAAGAGCATTTTTCTTAATTCATTAGTATTGTTATTGTTATCTAAAATCTCTAGGTTGAAATAATTATCTTTAAATTCTTCAGCATTCTTGTATTTTCTAATAAAATCCATACATGTGGAAAAAACAATTTTATAAATATATCCTTCAACACTGCCTTTGTTTTCCCAGCGAGGAGCTGTCTGCCACACTTTAATTAAGGAAATCTGTACTACATCATCTGCATCTTCAAAATGTGATGAGCCCAAAATCTTAATTGCTGTTGTATGCATTTTGTATCCTAAGGCATTTGCAATAAATCTAAAAGATTCCTTATCACCCTTTGCCATTTTAAGCATGTAAGAGCTGAGGTCCTTAGTCATTCTTTACTCCTTTTCACTCCTTACTTTATCAATCCTTTTTTTCATTTCTTGCTTTACTGCGCGTAATTCTTTTTTTGATAATTTTTTATCACCATTCTTATCAAATTTCAAAAATAGTTTTTCTATGCGATCACGGTGAGCTTCTAACATTTCATCTTTAGAAAGAAGTCCATCACTATTTTTATCGATCTTTTCAAAACGCTTTCGCATTTTCATGAAATTATTCCTCTCATTGGTTGGATTGGGATAAGAAGGTAGTCCAAGAAAGAAGGTTAGTAAAAGAATTAAAAATGAGAAGTTTTTCATAAAAATATTTATAGTGTACATTTTATTAACGCAGAAATGTATTAAAATCCTTCTCAAAAAATATAAAAGTCCTTTAATCAAAATCCTCTAATTCATATCAAATAAATTCAAGACAGTTTATCTTTTTTTATATTTAACTGTTGTTCCTCTATCCGTATATGTTTGTAAACCAAACCGTACATATTTATTAGTCGCTATCTCAATTTACTTAGTTAGAACATAGCAGTGGATATAAATCTAAATGCCATTCACACTAATCAAATCTTGCAAAAAATGTGTATTGAGTTGCAAAGATCCTCAAGTTTAGTTCAAGGCATGTGATGCCCATGAATGTTTGATACTTGCAAGGCAAATTAACTCTTACGTAAATGAAATTCCAGGTTCTGTAATCTGAATTAAAAAAATTTTGAGGTAATCATCAATGAATTTAAAAAAATTACCTTTTGCAATTCAAGATAAGAATACAAGCGATCTTGATCCCGTAAAAGAATATCCAACTATTACTGATTTAATGAGAGAACAGCATGCCTCAAACAATGAGGCCAACACAGTTCACCATAGAAGAGATTTAGATTCTCTAGGATAGTTGTTTTTACGAATAGTTAGTTATTAGTTTTAAAAAATCATTACTCTCAATTCATAATCAGTAAAAAAAGAATTAGATTAAACTTAGATTGTCTGACAGAGAAGCCTTCAAGGCGAAATCCAATCTTATAAAGAGTTCTAAGATGTCGATATAAGAGATAAAACGTAAGATCAATATTTATTAATGCTCGAAAGTAAATCGATTTAGTAATCAACAATTTATTTCAACATTATTCATCTATTAATTTATTAATAATTTTTTTATTTATTAATAGTTGTAGGCAATCCAACCGCAGAGGCAGCAACTACATAAAGAATTGCAGGTTCATTCCCAACATTTTCAACGAAATGTTCATCACCATTATTACTCTCTATTAATGATTGCTTTGATGAAAAGTAATTAATAACATCACCTCTTATATGTTTTAATTTACCCTTGGCAAGATAAACAACCATCGGTGCAGGATGAGTGTGAATTGGCGTTTTTGCCCCAATAGGTATGACAACCTTAAAGAATCTAAGTTCTGCCTGCTTCCATCTAGGGTAAGAAATCTTCTTACCTCCAAGACCTTTTGTACTTTGAATAAGCGGTATTACTTCAATTTTTTCTTGTGCTTTGACAATTTCTAAGGGCAAAAAAATTGATGCGATTGTTATTGATGAGATTAATAAGTTTCCAATTTTTTGCATAAACGAATGTGTGACTTAAATATTATTTTAGATCAAGTTTCAATCTTCCAGTCGTTATACTTCTAATTCGATGCTTCCGCAATTTCTTTATGGACTGTTAAAAATTCTCTGTCAGTTAAAACTGGTGTTACTTCAATTTCTACGCCAAAGTTATCAACCCAGATACTGCTCCATTTCCAAATATTCTGATGATTTGAAGATTCAACAATTGCCCAACCATTAGCTCCCTCAGGATTTACTACTCGATTAACAACCTTAAAACCATCAAATACATCGCCTTCACATCCTCCTTCTACAAAACCAGCAAAAGCTTCTGTCCCTTGCATATGACTTTCTTGATCTGGGAATTGCCAATGAACAATGTATGTTTGCATAACTAAAATATTTTTTTTATTATTATTTATCGAATCTCTAAATTAAACAAAAAATCTTTAAATACAAATTTTAAAAACTATCAACATAAGATCTAAAAAAAAACAAAAAAAAAGACTCTTGCGAGCCTAGGTGATGGGGACTCCTATCATGACAAATTAAACAGAAACAAACAACCCCATCAATAGGTAATTTTAAATACTTACAAACACCATATGTAGTGCTAAGATTTTAAAAAGGCTGGGTGAT
>MDTE01090762.1_pt1 | contig 11064 bp, 6 predicted proteins | sample 811231 | NCBI WGS metagenome assembly MDTE01 (sample SAMN05326651, study PRJNA326480) | marine metagenome | isolation source: seawater | place: Indian Ocean: Red Sea | collected 2010 | reverse complement strand
GGCCAGGCCGGTCTCGACTGCTTCAAATTGGGGCTCCTGGAGAAACTTGATCTGCGCGGCGTTGCCCAGGTTGTCCTTGGTTTGGAGAGTCTTGAGCACTGCACGCAGGGTGTCCAGGTCTCGCTTGGCAGGAGCTTTCTTCTGCACGGCGACGGCCACCTCGTTGAGACTGAGAAAGTCTATCCAGGTGGGGCCGGTATCAAACGACTTCAGGTAGGCGTTGAGGACCATGACCGATCCAGCCAACTTCTCGCGTGGCGTACCAGCAGCCGCCTTCGGCTTGGCCGATTTGGTGGAAATCGTCACCGCATCCAGCAAGGCCTCGGCCAGGCCCACTCGTCGAGCCAATCGACCATGCAACGTCACCAGTTCTCGGACGACCGGCTTGTTGTTCGGCTGCTGGATTCCACCACGAATCAGGCGGATCTGCTCCTTGAGTTCCTCGATGACTCGACGCTGCCCAACCACGTCCAACGATTTGTCCGAATGCAATTTCTCGACCAGGCTCGACACTTTTGTCCGCACCGGAGCCCACTTGCCGGTCAACGCCTCAAACGACTCCTCGTTCAGGTCGTAGGGAGCTTCGGCCGGCAGCAAGCCGACCAACCCCGGATTCGGTCCTGACGGCTTCGCCTGGGCCGACACATCAGGAACCGACAAGGCCAAAACCATCAAGGCCGTCAGCGAACCAATGGCAGCAGACAACCGCAGGACTGATACGCGACGAGAAATGGTCATGAAAAGTGCCACCGAGTTTGAGGATGACTTGTGTCTGGATCCAGTCCTGCGTTTCAGGACTTTTGTAACAGTAACCCATCGAGGAGAAACCCGTCGTGGAGGTCCCAGCGATGGCAAACGCTGTCGGTTCTTATCGACAGCGTTTGCCCCCTTTTTCGACAAAAACCCATTCCACATCCGGATAAATTCATTCAAGCCGTCTCCGGGTAAAACGAAAGGATATGGCGACAGCGTCACCCGTCTCTTACGCAATCTGACCCATCGAAACAATCCCAGCAATTGCCCATCTTTGACCCAACCCCCCAAATTGGTCAATATGGCTGTTTCGGGCCTGCCGGGAAATACCCACAACGCCCCAGCCACGGATGGACAACTTGGCCACAGCAGACTCGTCACCTCCGCATTCGCTTGCCCCGGACCAACTGACCCCAGCACAACGAACCGCCGTGGACCACTTCGAAGGTCCACTGCTGGTACTCGCCGGCCCGGGTTCCGGAAAAACTCGCGTGATCACCCGCCGAATGGCACGGCTGGTTGAACGTGGCGTGGATCCCCGGCAGATCCTCGCGGTGACCTTCACGAATAAAGCTGCCGAGGAAATGGCGGCCCGGGTTGAGCGACTCGCCGGAGGTCGACCGGTGGCAGTCAGCACCTTCCACCGTTTTTGTGCGAGGTTGCTGAGAGACCATGCCGAACTGGTCGGACTCCAGGCCAACTACACCATTCTCGACACGACCGATCAGAAACAGGTCGTCAGAACCGTCCTCGATGAACTCAACCTCGACGCGGTCCATTTCCCACCGGCCCGCATCAGTGGACGGATCAGCCGCGCCAAAAATGAACAGCAGACCGCGGAATCTCTCCAGGCCAATTCTGTGTCACGAGTGGGAAACCACTTCCAGGAGGTCGTCGCCCGCGTCTATCCCCGGTACCAGGACTTTCTGCTGCGTGCCAACGCTGTCGACTTCGACGATCTGCTCCTGCATGTCCAACAGTTGCTGACCGAGAATCCCGAACTCCGCAGCCGTCTCGACCAACAGTATCGCTTTGTGATGGTCGACGAATACCAGGACACGAATCTCGTCCAGTACGGCATCGTCCGCCTGCTCTCACACGACCACCCCAACCTGTGCGTCACGGGAGATCCCGACCAGTCCATCTATGGCTGGCGCGGCGCTCGAGTCGACAACATCCTGCGATTCGAACAGGACTACCCCGACGCCACCGTCGTGCGACTCGAGGAGAACTTCCGCAGCACAGCCGCGATCCTCCGTTCGGCCGATCAACTCATCGCCCACAACCAGCTTCGCAAAGCCAAGTCGCTGATAACACAAAACCCCGAGGGAGACGCTGTCGAATTGCTGGTTTACGGATCGGCACAGGACGAGGCCCATGGTATCTCCGCCCGGATCCATGAACTGGTTTCACGCAACGAGTGCACCTATGGCGATTGCGCCGTGTTTTACCGGGTGAACTCAATGTCGCGACAACTCGAACAGGCACTCTCCAGATGGGGAATTCCCTACCAGGTCATCGCTGGTGTGGCATTCTTCGAGAGAGCCGAGGTGAAAGATCTTCTCGGTTACCTGCGACTGATTGAGAATCCGGCCGATGACGCCGCATTTGCGCGTGTGGTCAACAAGCCACCACGCCGGATCGGCAAGGTCACTCAATCCAAATTGGCCCGGTACGCCACCACAGAAAAAATCAACCGGCTCGAAGCCGCCGCCCACGCCAAGCAGATCCCCAATCTCTCTAAACCCGCCACCACCGCCTTGTTGCGATTTCATGAACTGATCGACGGCCTGAACCTGGCCGATGCCGGCTCGGTCGCCGAGTTATTGCGGACCATCATTGACCGCACCCGATACACCGCCGGCTGGCAAACCGGCCTCGGCAAGTCCTCCGAACAGGACATCCAGCGGCAGGCGGTCATCGACGAACTTCTCGCACTGGCCACACAGTATGACGAGGATCTCGGTGATGAACGGTCGTTGGCCGGGTTCCTGGAAATCACCAGCCTGGTGGCCGACACAGACGCCATCGACCCATCACAGGGCAACGTCACCCTGATGACCCTCCATGCGGCCAAGGGGCTCGAGTTCCCCACGGTCTTCGTTGCTGGCGTCGAACAGAACCTGTTGCCCCACGAGCGGTCATTGAGAGACGACAATCCCCGTGAGATCGAGGAAGAACGACGTCTGCTGTTTGTCGGCATGACCCGGGCCATCGACCGACTGTCATTGACCCTGGCTGCTCAGCGTGACCTGCATGGGCAGTCCCGTTCGACGATTCCCAGCCAGTTTCTCAATGAAATGCAACTCTCCATGCGGGACAATACCATCCCCGGAGACACGGCTGTCCCCAGGCCACCACTGCCTGATGCCGGGAACACAATGGGACGCTCCGGCATGGCCGATTCTCCACTGTTGACGACTGGCGCGGCCCTGCTCAATGGAACCGGTGAAGCTGCAACACTGGAGCAGGGGTTCGCCGTGGGAATGGCCGTCAGGCATCCCCGCTACGGTCGGGGTACCGTCGTCGCCGTCGACGGATTCGCCCGAAACCGTACCGTCACCGTGCGATTCGAGGACTCTGACGAAGGAGTCTCGTTTCAGGCCGCACACTGCCCACTACAACCGTTGGGCCGGTCGTAGCGGCTCAGCCTGACCGTCTCAAGCCGACACGGGCTGAGACCGAACCATGGAGATATGCCACGTCGCGCCAACACAGCCCAACGGCCTCGCACCGAATCGCTCCCCAAGCCGTTCGACAGCCACCTGTCGGCCTTCCTGGCCTATCTCGAAGCCGAATGTGGATTGGCCAGCAACACGGTGAAATCGTACCGGGGCGACCTGAAGGACTTTCTTGGTTGGTTGAGTGAGCAATCCGGTTCGCCGGACAAAGCGCTGGCCAACGTCGATCCGGAGACGCTCCGCGACTACCTGCAGAAACTGCGTGACCGCCGACTGGCCACCAGTTCACTGGCCCGTCGGCTCAGTACCATCCGTACTTTTTACCGTTTCCTGGTTTTTGACGGGGTGTTGACCGAGACCGCCGTCGACGAATTTCGTTCACCTCGGATGTGGCAACGGCTGCCCAAGGTTCTCGGAACCGAGGTTGTCGATCGACTGATCGACGAGCCCGGCCGGGTCTCAACCGACCGTTTCCCACTTCGCGACCGTTCATTGCTGGGGCTGCTCTACGCGACCGGATGCCGCGCTTCGGAAGTCACCGGCCTGAAATTGCGCGACATTGACCTGGTCGAGGGACTGTGCCGCTGCCTGGGAAAGGGCAACAAGGAACGACTGGCGTTCATCGCCAGCCCGGCAATCCGGGCCACTCTCTCGGAATACCTCGACACCGAACGCCCCGCACTGACGGGTCTCCAGACGCCCCCCTGGCTGTTCCTGACTCGCAGCGGCAATCAACTCTCGCGAATCACCCTCTGGAATCTCGTCAAAAAATATGCCGCCCGCTCAGGAATCTCCGGGGACGTCAGTCCTCACACCCTGCGACACTGTTTTGCAACGCACATGCTCGCCGGGGGAGCCGGCATTCGTGAATTGCAGGAATTGCTCGGCCACGCCAGTGTCGCCACAACGCAACTCTATACCCAGGTCGAGCACAGCCGCCTGAAGGGACTGCACGAACAGTGCCATCCGCGGGGCTAGGTCCAGAGACCGGACTCAGCCGCCGGCTCGAGACCTGAGACTCTGCCGCGGCGGTGCAAACTTGATCTTTTCAACAAACCGAGAAATCCTCGGTGCTCCCCCGTCACCAGACGACGCAATCTCGCCGGTACAGGCACTGACGGCGCTGATCACGTGCTCGTAGTTCAGGTCGAAGTCCGCATCGATTTCGATTTCCACCTCATCGGCATACGGACTGCCCGCAATCTGCTCCTTGATCGTTTGTTGCAGCAGCCGGAAAGCGTTGACGCCGTTGCCAAGACTACGCTGACCAAACCGAACCTCAACCAACTGCCCGGTGGCCGGATCGGCCACCAACCGCACCTTGAAGTCGGGCAGAAGTTTCGGCGTCTCCGTCTGGGCCTGCGCCACGGCCGGCATGTTGATGTTGAAATCACCCTCGGGACTGATGATCTTCAGCGTGCACATAAAAAAGATCAGCAGCAGGAACACGACGTCGATCATCGGAGCCATTTGCGGCTCGATTTTCTCGGCTGTTTTCTGGTTGCGGAACTGCATCGATCAGTTACCCCGAGACTGAAATGCACGGCTGGCGGCTGTCTGTTCAGCCTTCAGGGCGAACTTGGCAAAACCACCCTGCGAAGATCCGTCACCTGCGGTGAACGGTTCCTGTGACATCTGGATCAATTTCTGGACGATCCCTGTTGGCACACGCGAATCGGCCCGGATGACCACCGTCACCTCCTCGGCCGGACTCACACCGCGACCATGAAACAGGCGTTTTTCCTGCTCGAGCCGGTACGCAAATGGCACTGTCTGACGGGTTTCAGCGCTGTTGGAAATCCGGTTGTAGATCAGCAACTCGCTCGGAGAATCGGTATCGGTGACGCGGCAAAACTGGGCGTTGTAGAACACCACCGGCCCCTGTTCGGGGATATTGTGTTTCTCGTCACGAATGAACCCCACGTTGAGCACCAGTTCGTGCGCTGGCTTGACCGTCGGGGGCTGCGCCAGAACATCCTCCGGCAACCGCACCCGCTCATCGGCCTGGGTTTGTTCGAAGTTGGAAATCACCATGAAGAAGGCAATCAACTGGAACACGATGTCGATCATCGGGGTCATGTCGACCTCGGCCAACGCCACGTCTGATTTGTTGATTCGCATCAGCAATACCTCTTTGCAGCAGTCCGGACGCCCGGTCTCCGAAACCGTTTACTCTTGTGGTGCAGCCGGAGCCGGGGCAGTTCCGCCACCGCCGGCGGACTTTCCGCGGCCAAGAGTCTGGAACCGGGCCATCAGTCCTTCACTGACCATGCCCACCTCCAACACCAGCCTCGAGACACGGTTGCGGAGAATGCTGTAGGCGACCATCGCGGGAATCGCGATGCCCAAGCCAACCAGGGTGGTCCACAGGGCCTTCTGAATCCCGTCGGCCAATTTCGAGGGTTCCACCTGCGTGGCCGTGGCGATCTCGTCGAAGGAAGCAATCATACCGGTCACTGTTCCAGCCAGGCCGATCATCGGGGCAATCGAGCCGATCAATGCCAGGTAACTCAGGCGGTGCTCCAGCGACATGTTCTCGTCTTCACCGACCTCCTGCATTCCCTCGACCGCCTCGGAATAACCGCGGTTGAGTTTTGTCAGGCCGGCGGTCAACACGCGTGCAACCATCGAGTCGTGATCGCGGGCCGTGTTGTATGCCCCCTGGTAGTCCTTGTTGTCCAATTGATCTTCAAAATCATCAACGAACTCCGGCGGCAGGAGTACGTCTCGACGAATCTGCAACACGTTCATCATCACCAGGGCAACCAGTGTGAAAGAGAGCAACAGGAAAATCGGGCCGAAAAAGTACCCCAGTGATCCGATCGACTTGGTCAACAAGCTCTCGGAGGTGGGGGCGGCCGCTTCCCCTTCGGCCCCTGCCGTCGGATCACCAGCCGCAGCAGCACCATCCGCTGCCGGTGCTGCTGCCGGTGCCGGTGTTGCGGCATCTGCCGGTGCAGCAGCAGGTGGTTCGGCCTTCTTATCGTCCTGCCAGGCCAGAGCGGAGTCGGAAGCTGGCCCGAGGGCCAGGAAAGTCACCAGGCACACGCTGGCAGCCATCCACGCAACTGTTCGGCGTGCAAGCAGGAGGTCGGACATGTTCATCTCCAGTGATCCAATCGTATTGGTTGTCTTGGTCCATTCGGGCAGGCGTCGTTCAATGGGCAACGTCTGCCTCGGGTCATTTCGCCAGTTTTTTTGTCCACGGACTTTGCGGATAGTCACTTCGTAATCTTTCCCTGGCCGAGGAGGCTCGTTCGGGATGGCCCACGGCCGACCAGAGCGTTCCCAGGTGAAACAATGACTCGGCGTGCACAGTCGCCTCGGTAGCAAACAGCAAGTCGACGTGCAGGTAGGCCAGCACCGCTTCCTTCTGACGCCCCAACAGCCTCAAGCAATCACCCTGTCTGAGATAGGCTTCGGCGAGTACCCCGGTGTTGGTGTCTGACGCCTCGTTGAGCACTCCGGCGAGGTCCTTGAGAGCAGCCTCATAGGAAGCTTGCCCCTGCTTGCGTAACAGGCAGGTCGACTTGCCCAGTACCGCGGCAAATTTCTGGCCTTTCACGGCTGCATCGGTGCTGTTACCGCCCTGGGTAATCACTTTCTGGAAAGCCGCGAGCGCTTCATCAACGCTGTCTTGAACCAACAGGACCTTCGCCTGGGCACTCTGGCCGGCCATCTTGTAGTCCAGCCACGGGGCGGCCGACAACGTCGTGAATTGCGCCTTGGCCTGGTCGTGGTTCCCCAGGGCCAATTCAACACGGCCGAGCAATCCCACTGCCGGGAAGTACCGGAAGTTGGCCCCCCCCATCTGAAGAAATGCTTCGAGCTTGGCCTTGGCGTCGGCCAGTTTCCCCGCTCCGGCCAGCGCCTGCCCGGCGGTTGCTCGAGCGATCAAGAACTGCAGGTCCAACTTGATATTGGCGGAGTTGGATTTGGGATCGGTCATCACGTCCGCGTACCCCTCCAGGGCACGCTTGAAACGCGCCGCCCGATCGGCTCCCCTGGCGGTGATCAACTTGGCCGGTTCGCCATCCCAACGCACGTCAACAATGTCGTTGGCCGGCACGGTGACATCGGCGCCAACCTGGGGCTTGACCGTCAAACCGGTCTTCGAGATGGCGGTAATTTTGCCGCGAGTCGGTGTCGTGGAACTCCTGCGAATCACCTGATCAATCGCCTGTGTCGGCCGTGGCGCGGCCAAACAGACAATCAGCACCAGGCCGATCGACAGGACTGTTCCGACTCGATCGCGTTTCATCACCGCGTTCTCTGGTCTCGCCAATGATTGGAGGTTCATGTTGAAACGCCTCATGACTTTGGTCTCGTTGGAGGCTTCTGGCGACGGGGCCGATCCGAGGATTTGCCACGGCGGCTCGAGGTGGCCTGCTTCCCCGACTTTCTGGAGCGAGTCGTTTTTTTTTCGGCCGCTCGAGGCTCGGGTGCCAAGTCGGACGCATACCGACGACGAGGCCGTTTCTTCCTCGAGGAGCCCTTGATCATGAACACGACCCCGATCCCACCACCGGCCAACAACACACCCGCAAAAATAAGGCCCAGCATATTTGTTCCCGGTTCATCCGAGCCTTCGGGCTTGCCCGCGACGGGAGCAGCACCAGTCGCGGCCGCCGTGGGAGTGGCAACGGGTGCCTTGGCCACTGCCGCCACAACCGTTGGCTTGTACTTCTCGCGGTACTCGGCCAGGGAAATCACCGGTTCACCAAGTTCCTCGAGGATCTTCCGATAGGCGGCGTCGTAGCGTGGTGCCCAGCGAGGATCGACCACTGATGTGACCATCATCATCCCCTGGATTTCCGACCTCGCCCGCTTCAACTGGTCGGTCTTCTTGTTCGAATCCGCCCCCGCATGCTGGATCCGACATTGCAGTTGGTTGTATCGCGCTTCCCATCTCCGATCACGGTAACGATCCGACTCCTTTGATCCACCGTCGATCAGCCGTTGCAGGTAGAGGGCAATTTGACTCCATCCCAGAACGCGTTCGGATTCAACACCGGCAATCGCCTTGTCAAATTGTTCCGCCCGGCCCGAGTTGCCCCAGGCCTGGTACAACGTGGCGGCCTCGAACTGAACATCCAAAGCCAGCGGCTGGCTCTTGGCCAACGAAACGATCAGCTTCTGGGCCTCTTCGAAACTCCCCTGGTGACGCCGACAATTGGCGAGCCGGAGAGTCACGCCCGGCACCAGTTTCTTCCGTTTGGCCTCGTCGCCAATCAACGCATCGGCTCGATCAATGATCTGTTGGTAACTGGTGGCGGCATGGCCGAAGAAGGTCGTGGCCTGGGCTTGGCCTGTGGCCCCCTGGCCCAATCCACTGTAGGTCTCGGCAATCCAGATCAGGGTGTTGAAAGTCTGGTCGGTTCGTTGCCTCAACCGGCCCAGGAATTCCTCGAACGCCGCAAGAACCTCGGTGACCCGCTGTTTCTCACCGGCGGTTGCCAGGCGATCCAGTTCCTGCTTCAACTCGTCGCCGAGTTGTCGGTACAACTCGGTGACAGCCTCGCCCTCGGCAGCGCCAGCGATCTTCTCGAGCAACTCCATTGCGGTCTGTGCCGCATCAAGTTTTCGGAGCCCGATCTGGGCACGGAGCAGCAACTGCGCCGCGAGGCTGGCAAATTCACGACGCTGAACACCTTTCTCGGGACGCGACGCCTCGTCGGAGACGCCAATGGCGGCGATCACCCCGTGGGGAGCCTTGACGAGCAAGTCCACCGCCGCCTGGTATTTGCCGGAATTGTTGAGAATCTGGGCCAACGACACTTTCGCCGCGATCAACAATTCCGGTGCCGCCACCGTCTCGGGTGTGGACTTCTCGGTTCGAGTGATTCCATTGCGGAGGTGTTGTTGAGCGGAGGCCAGCCAACCATCGAGATCCTTCTTCGGCGGCCGTGAGGCGGAGGGCACGGAATTGGCATCCAGCCAGGCCCGGAGGAACTGTTGTCCTGCTCGTGTCTGCGCCTCGGCGTAAACACCGGAATTCTCGGCCACCTGCGAATAGTGCTTGGCCGCCTCGAGCGGTCGCTTGCCCTCGTAGACCTGCGCCAATTGCAACCGTGTGTCCTGGGCTCGAGAACTCTCGGGCCACTTCGACAGGATCCGTGTCGCCGTCGATTCGATCAAGCCCAGGCTCTGCTGCTTGAGTTCCTCGGTGGACGAATCGATGTAGGAGCGAACATGAGAGGCCATGGCGATGGCCGCCGCATCCAGTGCCATGGTCTCGGCCTTGGGACCGGCGTGTCGCGAGATGAAATCTCCCAGGACGGCAGCCTCGTAGTTCTGCCGCTGCTGGTAGTAGACGTAGGCCATGTAGAATCGGGCCCGGTCCAGATCCTCCTTGGGCGTTTCACGGTCAACCAGTCCGAGAGCCGTCTGCAACATCTCGAGCGTACTGGTGAGATGCTCGTCACGCTCGATGGAAACTTTCTTGATCTCCTCGGCCGGCTTCTTGCCAGCTTTGGCTGCCGCGAGCGCTTCATTGTGCTGCTTGATTTTCTTGAAACGATCATGGGCCAACCCGAAGGCCGTGTCGAAATCCTGCGGTTCGACCGCCGCGCCTTTCAGCTTCACCTGCAACTCGCGCATCTTGAACAGCGCGACATCCTTGTACTTGCTCGGCCACCGCTGGATGAACCGGCAGTTGGCCAGTGCCGCGGTGAGCAGTTGATTGCGATCTTTCTCGACTTTCGTGCGTTCGCCAGCCAATGACTCCTGCGCCCGAACCTGCTCCCAGAGAATCCCTAACGCCCCGGGAGCACGGCGCTGCCGCGTCGTTCTTTTCCCCAGCCATTCAGCCGACTGATTGATTACCAGGAGGTAATCCTTTTTTTCTTCGTGATTGAGACAAATCAGTTGGAACAGCAGCACCTGGTCCTGGATCACTCGCATCGTGGCCGAACCGCCGGGGTGGCCCAGCAATTCCTTGTAGATCCCCATGGCCTTGTTGATGTCATCCTGTTCCTCGAAACACTTCCCCTGCCACATGCGGGCGTAAAGCCCCAGAACCTGGCTGCGATACCGCGTGTGGATTGTCTCGAACTCGTTGGCCGCCTGGGTGGCCAACTTGACGTACGGTTCGCTGCCGCGGTCGTGTGTCTGGGCCTGTTCATAGGTGCACAATGCCAGGTCGTACTGGGCCCGCATGTACAGCGCTTCAGCCCGCTTGCGTTTCTCGAACAAATCGGCCTGTTGCCCCCGATCAACGAACGTCGGATAGGCTTTCCAGGCCTTCATGTACTGGTCATGAGCCACCTGGAAGATCTTGCGGGCGGCCAGCACCTGGACCCGCCCACTCTCCTGGAAAGTTGCCCGGTTGGAGGCATTCGACGGTGACTGCGATTGCCAGACCTCAACCCGCGCCTTGCCCAGTAGAATACGGCCTCGCTGGGAATTCGCATCAGCGGCCAGGGCGTGGTTGGGGTTGGCTTTGACGAACTGGTCAAGAAACCCGACCGCCCGGTCATAAAGCGGCGTCTTCTCGGTCGGACTGGCCGCCTGGCGACCGGCTTCCAGAAAGGTGACTGCCCGTTCGTAAGGAATCACCACTTTGAATTCGGCCGGAGTGGCCGGGTTCTTCTCGGCTTCGTCGAGATACAATTGTGCGTAATCGAAATAG
>MDTE01152924.1_pt1 | contig 11065 bp, 11 predicted proteins | sample 811231 | NCBI WGS metagenome assembly MDTE01 (sample SAMN05326651, study PRJNA326480) | marine metagenome | isolation source: seawater | place: Indian Ocean: Red Sea | collected 2010 | reverse complement strand
TTAGAAGATTAGACGAAGTTCATTTACTAGATAGTTCAGCTAACATTATTATGTCCAACATTGTTGATCCAAATATAAGTTTTGTTCCTCCTACTGAGGAAGATTTCAATAATTCTTTAGATGGCAAACCAGTTAGAATTATTGATGAAAGCACTAATAGAACGTCAGCTTTGGTAAAACTAAATAATTTTATTGATACCTATTTATATGTAGTTCGGTTTATGGATCCAAAAGTAATTAGCTATCTACAACAAACAGGAGAAGCTGTTAGTTTTTATTTTAGCGTACAAGAAAGTAAGACAGGGATAAAAATAACTTTTGGAATTATTTATTTATTAGTTGTAACGTTATTTTTATTTCTTTCTATTATTATATCAATTAGTTTTGCTTCAAGACTTACTTTACCAATTATAAATCTTATTGGAGCTTCAGAAAAAATAAGTTCAGGAGACCTAAATGCAAAGGTACCTAAAATTGAAACTGATGATGAATTTAAAAAATTAAACGATAATTTTAATTCAATGATTGATAAATTAAAAAAACAACAAGAAAAATTACTTTTGTCAGAAAGACATATGGCTTGGGAAAGTGTAGCAAGAAAGTTAGCTCACGAAATAAAGAATCCGCTTACACCCATTCAATTATCAATAGATAGAATTAGAGATAAATATCTTAACAAAGCTAATGATGCTAATCTTTCAAATTACCTAAATACAATGACAAAACAAATTAAAGATATTGAATTATTAGTTAATGAATTTTCTGATTTTGCAAGAATGCCTAAACCTATTTTTAAAAAGATAAATTTAAATAATATTATATCAAGATCAATAAATTTACACCAGTTATCGGAAACATTTATTAAATTTAAATTTTTAAAGTCAAAAGATTCTTTTGCAATAAATGGAGATGAGGAACAACTAAATAGAGTTTTTATTAATTTAATTAAAAATTCAATTGAGTCTATTTATGAAAAAAAAATCAAAAACACTGATTTTAAAGGAAAAATTAACGTGGATATTAAAGATGATAGTGACTATATATACGTTACAATTGTTGATAATGGAGTGGGCTTTGAACAAGTTGACAAGACAAAAATGATTACACCATATTTTACAACAAAAAAAAAAGGAACTGGTTTAGGTCTTGCGATAGTTACTAAAATTATAAGTGACCACAATAGCACAATTTTATTTGAGTCTATTAAAAATGGAGCAAAGGTAAAGATTATATTACCAAAATATTATGGCTAGTGAGATTTTAGTTATTGATGATAACTCTGATATAAGAGAACTTATTTCAGGCATATTAAAAGATTCAGGTTTTATAGTAAGAACAGCAGCAAACTTTCATCAGGCAAAATTAGAAATCAATAAAAAATTACCTGACGTAGCTATTATTGACGTTAAGCTGGACAAAGGTGATAACGACGGTATTGAGTTATTAGTACATCTAAAGAAAATTGATGATGATATTCCAGTTATAATGATATCAGGACACGCCAACGTGCAAATGGCAGTAGATTCTTTAAAACTAGGTGCTTTTGAATTTATTCAAAAACCTTTTTCCTCTGAAAGATTAATAAATTTTACAAGCAGAGCTGTAGAAAATATAAATCTTAAAAAAGAAAAACGTGCTCTAGAAGGAAAACTTTTCCATTCGTACGATATAATTGGGCAGAGTGAGTCTATAGAAAAAGTAAAAAATTTAATCACAAAATTAAGTTCTACCGAAAGCAGAATCTTCATTTCAGGACCCGCAGGTTCAGGAAAAGAGTTAGTTGCTAGACAAATTCATAAACAATCATCAAGATCAAAAAAACCTTTTGTTGTAGTAAACGGTGCTTTACTTGATCCTCAAAAATATGAACAAGAATTATTTGGATCTGAAAATAACAACGAGACAGTTAATTATGGTTTTTTTGAAAAAGCAAAAGATGGAACTTTGCTAATTGATGAAATTTCAGAAATTCCTTTAGAAACACAAGCTAAAATATTAAGAGTTCTAATTGATCAAAAGTTTAAAAGAGTTAATGGAAACAAAGAAATAAATGTACATGTGAGAATCATCAGTACTTCAAGTAAAAATATTAGAGAAGAAATAGATAAAGGAAATTTTAGAGAGGATTTATATCATAGATTAAATGTGGTTCCTATTTTTATACCTCCATTGAAAGATAGATCTGAAGATATACCACTTTTATTAAACTACTTTTCAAAAAAAATTGCTGAATTGAATGGTATAAGTGAAGTTAAATTAGATCCTAATCTAGATTTATTTTATAAGTATAAGTGGCCAGGTAATGTGAGAGAACTAAGAAATTTGGTTGAACGAATATCTATATTATCAATTAATGAAAATTCCAGTAATATTAGTCAATTAGTTAAAGATTCATTGTCACAAAAAAACTCTTCTTCCAAAGCAAATGATGAAGAGAATGTGCTTTTATATCCATTAAAAGAAGCTAGAGAAAAATTTGAAAAAAATTATTTATCTTCCCAGTTAAAAAAACATAAAGGCAATATATCAAAAACAGCAGCATTTGTTGGTATGGAAAGATCTGCTCTACATAGAAAACTTAAAAGCTTAGGCATTAAAGGTATTAATTAAATGAATATAATTATATGTGGAGCCGGGAGAGTTGGCTTTTCAATATCAAAACAGTTATCTGCACAAGGACACTCAATAACTGTTATTGATCAATCAAGTGAATTTATCCAAAAAATTAACGACACTCAGGATGTAAAAGGGGTGGTAGGTAGAGCTACTTATCCTTCTGTTTTAGAAAAAGCTGGAGCCGAAGATGCCGATATGATTATTGCTGTCACACAAAACGACGAAACAAACATGGTTATCTGTCAAGTAGCATACTCAATATTCAAAATAGAAAAGAAGATAGCAAGAATAAGAGGACAAGAGTTTTTAGGAGGTAAATGGGGAAAGTTATATGGAGAGTCTAATCTTCCTATAGATGTAATAATATCACCTGAATTAGAGGTTGCTAAATCGTTACAAAGAAAATTAGATGCTCCAGGTGCTCTCGATAGCGTCCCTTTTGCTGATGGTAAAATAAAAGTTTTAGAAATTAATATCGGTAAAAATTGTCCTTTAGTTAATACTGAACTAAGTAAACTTACACTGAGATTTCCAGATCTAAAAGCAAATATATTAGGTGTTATTAGAGGTGAAAAATTTCTAATTTTAAAAAAAAAAGATAAAATATTAATTGATGATAAAGCCTTTGTAGTTGTAAATGCTTCACAGATTAATACCACTCTGTCCGCGTTTGGACATGAAGAAAAAATGGCTAAAAAGATTTTAATTGTAGGAGGAGGAAATATTGGTTTTAATTTGGCTAAAAATTTAGAAATAGATTCAGAGGATGTAAGAGTAAAAATTATAGAAAAAAATAAAGAAAGAGCAGAATTCATCGCAAATGAACTTAATAATACTATTGTTATTAACGGAGATGGATTAGATGAAGATGTTTTAAAGGAAGCTAATATAGAAGAAATAGAAACTGTGCTAGCTCTTACCAATGATGATGAAGATAATATAATGGTTAGTGTTTTAGCAGAAAAACAAACTCCAAATAAACGAACAATTGCATTAGTAACTAAACAAAACTACGGTTTGTTGCAATCATCACTTAAAATTGATGATTTGGTTGATCCAAGACTTACTACAATATCAACTATACTTAAGCATGTTCACAAAGGTACAATAGAGACAGTTTATACTCTTTTAGATGGAGAGTATGAATTTATTGAAGCCGAGATTTTAGAAACTTCTGAACTAATAAGTAAATCTATAAAAGATTCTAACCTTCCTAAAGAAATTAGAATTGGCGCGATAGTAAGGAAAAAAGAAGTAATTATACCAAAATCTGATTTTATTTTTGAAAAAAAAGATTTAGTTGTTTTTTTAACCAAAAGAGAACATTTAGAAAAAGTGGAAAGTTTATTTAGAATAAGTTCATTAGTTTAATGAGTTTAAAAAATGTACACTTTATTTTGGTAAGGCCACAAATAGGCGAAAATATAGGATCTGTAGCTAGAGCAATAAAGAATTTTAATATAAAAAAATTAAGACTAGTTAACCCAAGATGTAATTGGCCTAATCAAAAAGCGCTAGCAACATCGGTTGGTGCTAAAGATATTTTAACATCAGCAAAAATTTATAATTCAATAGAAAAGTCAATCGAAGACCTTAATATAGTTTTTGCTAGCACATCAAGAATTCGTAAAGTTAATAAAAAAATTATTTCTATTTTAGATTTAAAAAAGAAAATCAAAAAAAAACAAAAAATAGGAATAATATTTGGGCCTGAATCTTCAGGATTATCTAATGACGAAGTAAGCAATGCGGATTATTTAGTAAAAATTCCTACAAATAAAAAATTTAGTTCAATAAATTTATCACATAGTGCAATAATATTTTGTTTTGAGCTTTTTCAATTTTTTTCTTTAAAAAAAGAAGTTTTTTATTCAAACTACAAAAGTTTAGTTGCAAAAAAATCTGAGGTAAACAAGTTTTTGCACTTTATAATTAGCAGGTTAGATAAAAAAGGTTTTTTACAGCCTAATCACAAAAGAAAAAGCATGATTAGAAATATCAATAATATTTTTCATAGATCGAATTTATCCGAACAAGAAATACGTATTTTGCTTGGAATTTTCTCTACATTAAATGAATTTAACAATAAAAGCTGAATTGACAAAAGAGCTCCATTGTTTATAAATCACGTTATATAAAATATGACAAAAAGATTACAGTCAAAACACAAAGTAGATAGAAGACTAAAAACTAATCTATGGGGTAGACCCAAAAGTCCATACAACACTAGAAATTATCCACCAGGTCAACATGGTAAAACAAAAAAAGGTAAAACTTCAGATTATGGAAAACAGCTAGAAGCAAAACAAAAAATGAAATTTTATTATGGGAACATGAACGAAAGGCAATTTAGAAATGTTTACCGTAAAGCTATTGGAAAAAAAGGAAACACTACTGAAAATCTAATTGGTTTATTAGAAAGAAGATTAGATATAGTTATTTATAGAGCTAAATTTTCCACAACCGTATTTTCTGCAAGACAATTAATAAATCATGGGCACATAAAAGTTAATGGAAAGAAAGTTAATATTTCTAGTTATTTGGTCAAAGAAGGAGATTCTATTGAAGTAAAAGATAAATCGAAAGAGTTAACAATAATAATTGGATCTTTAACTAGCAAAGAAAGAGAAGTTCCAGATTATATACAAATGGATGAAAAAAATAAAAAAGCAAAGTTTATAAGAATTCCAAAATTCTCAGAAGTGCCATATCCTACAATTATGGAGCCAAACCTGGTTATTGAGTATTATTCTAGGTAATCATTTATTAAATAAATTAAATTTTAACATAAGTTAAATTATTTAAAGCGATTCATTTACAGAATCAAATCTATTAGTATCTGAGTATATTTGGTAAAGTTAATAAGTATGAAAATTGTAAATTTAGAGAAAAATTTTTTTAAAATATTTTTATTTATATTTTTTTTTACTGGCTCCTATTATTCATTACAAACAGGAATCTCAATTGATGAATGGCAAGAACAAAGAAACTGGGAATATAATGTTGCTTTATTTAAGCATATTATATCAGGAAAAAATTTAGATCCAGAATTTATAAATTATCCAGATAAATATTATGGGGTAGGTTTTCAGATAATATCTCAACCAATACAATTTTTGTTATCAGAAATTATTTTAAAGTTACAAAATATTAATTTTTTTGGAGCACATCTTATTGCAAAACATTTTGTAGTATTTTTGACTTTTTTTTTATCTGGAATTTTTGTCTATCTAATTTTTAAAAAAATTATAAAAAATTCATATTTCTGTATTACAGCTGCTATTTTATATTTTCTTTACCCATACTTATTAGGACACGGTCTTTTCAATCCCAAAGATATTCCCTTTTTATGTTTCTGGATTATATGTACTTATATTTCGCTAAATATATTTACCGATCTATTAGATAATAAAGATCTTAAATATTCAAAAGTTTTAATAATAGCTTTTTTAAGTTCTTTTCTAATTTCAATAAGAATTAGCGGAACTTTAATTTTTATACAGTATTTATTTACTTTTATAGTTTTTTTAAAATTAAGTGAAATTAAATTAAACTCTTTTGTTAAAAGCACATACAAAAAAATTTTATTTTTTATTCTATTAACTTTTTTATTTGTTTATTTACTTCATCCTGTTTATTGGTTAAATCCTCTTTTATTTTTTGATGCAATTAATTATATGGGAAAGCATTTCAATGATGTGTGTACATTAACTTTAGGAAAATGTATGTTTTCTAAAAATCTAGATCCTACCTATATACCAATATGGTTTTTGGTTAAACTACCTGTAATAATATTAATCGGTTTAATATTATTGCCTTTAACTGAAAAAAAAATATTTAATAATAAAAATAGCAATATAATTTTTGCTACACTACTATTCTCATCTTTTTTTATACCAATAATTTTAACTGTATTTAACGTTCATTTATATGATGAGTTAAGACAAATTTTATTTTTAGTGCCATTAATTTTTATAGTCGGAACGATCTCATTATATATATTTTCTAAAAAGATATTTTATATCTTATCCTTTTTATCAATATTGTTTTTTTTAATAGAGAATATTAAAATTTATCCCCATCAATATGTCTGGTTTAATACCCCTTCGAGAGTTTTAAATTTGAGTAAGAATTTTGAGTTAGATTACTGGGGATTAAGCGGGAGAGAATTGTCAGAAAATATTTCTATCATTAATGAGCAAGTTGCTCGCAAACCTTGCGTATTAGCTAGTCCTCCCTGGATAATAAAACCATTTTTAGATGAAAAATTGTATTCGTGTTTTGGTATTTATCAGGATATTGAATCAGGTTTTCCAAGACCTTTTTTAGCTGTGCAGAACGTTAGAAATTTAAAAAAAGGTAAATCGTATAAATGTGACACAATATATGAAAGTAAATTCAATTTTTTATTTACCAAGGAAGATATCGTAACAGGCAGATTAATTAAATGTATTTAATTACTTTTAGTAGAATCAAGTTCTTTTCTAATTTTTGAAATAAAATCATTTATTAAAATTCTTTCATCCTCGGTGAGATAATTTTCTTTTTTAGTTGCTTTAGCCATTTCGTTCTTCAAAGAATTTATCATTGTTTTTCTACCTTCCTTAGTTAGGAATTTGTTCGATATGTTTTCAATTTCGTTAAATTTTCTGCCTATAGTAAATTCGAAAACTATAATTAATGCTATTGTAGCTATAATTACTTTATAAATATAATTTCTCATTTATCAGATAATATTTTTTGAAGCTCACCTTTTTCAAACATTTCTTTTACAATATCACAACCACCTAAAAATTTTTTCTTTACATAAAGCTGGGGTATTGTAGGCCAATCACTATACTGTTTTATTCCTTGTCTAATATCATCATCGTCTAGAACGTTTACACCCTTAAAATCTACTTTTAAGTGTTTTAATATATTTGAAACAGCCAAAGAAAAACCGCACTGAGGAACATCAGGCGTGCCTTTCATAAATAAACAAATATTATTTTTTCCTATTAGATCATCTATTTTTTTTTTAGTATTTTCATTCATAATTTAAATTTCTATTGTGTTAAGTGCTAAAGCATGAAGTTCATTACCCATTTTACCTTCTAACGCTTTATATACCAGTTTATGTTGTTCAATCTTAGTCTTTCCTGCAAAAAGTTTTGATTTAATTGTCGCAGAATAATGATTATTGTCACCAGCCAAGTCTTTAATATCAATTTCAGCGTCAGGCAGAGATTTTTTAAGTAAATTTGTTATTTCTTCGATTTTTAAACCCATAATTTAATTATTCTCTTTAAAATAATCATTAAACCAAAAAGAATGTAATTTTTTCAAATCAAGTAATTTTATATTAAATTCCTTATCTAATTCCAAATAATCTTTTTGAGTTTTGCCAATAATATCAAAAAAAATGCTATTTTTTTCTAATATTTTAGTTACCTGATCTATATTTTTTTTATTTACTTCAATTATGTATCTGCTTTGGTCTTCACCAAAGAAGTATTCGTGAGTGTTTAAATCGTTTCCTGTAATTTTAATCTTAGCACCGATTTTTCCTGCTATACACATTTCAACTAAAGCTATAAGTATTCCTCCAGCAGAGACATCGTGCACAGAATTCACTAACTTCTCAGATATAATTTTTTGAACGATTAATCCATTATTTTTTTCATTGAGAAGATTTACATCAGGAGGGGGACCTTCGTTTATATCTAAAACTACTCTAAAAAATTCACTTTGATATAAATGTCCTAGAGTCTTTCCAATAACCAAAATATAATTTCCATCTTCTTTAAAATTTCTTGTAACCATTTTATTTAAGTTGTTTATTACACCAACGCCACCTATAGTTGGGGTAGGAAAGATAGATTTGTTTCCTGTTTCGTTATAAAAAGAAACATTTCCCGAAACTACTGGAAAATCTAAATATTTACATGCTTGGGAAATACCATCAATGCATTCTACAAACTGACCCATTACAATATCTTTTTCTGGGTTACCAAAATTAAGACAATTTGTAATTGCTATAGGATTTGAACCAACTGATATTAAATTTCTCCAATTTTCAGATACAATTTGTTTGCCACCAGCAACTGGGTATGCATGGCAATAATGAGCAGACGAGTCTATTGATACTGCTATACCTTTATTTTTTCCATGTATTCTTATTACAGCAGAATCTCCACCTGGTTTTTGAATAGTATCTCCCATGACTGTTTGATCATATTGTTCCCAAACCCAACTTTTTTCAGAATTGTTTGGGCTAGTTAATATTTTTTTTAATGAGTCTAATATCTTTAAAGATTTGAAATTAATTTTTAAATTTTTTTTTGGTAATATACTTTTTTTCCATTTTCTATCATATACTGGCACGTCTTTTGACAGAGAACTTAAAGGTAAATTTGCCACTTCTTCATTATTAAAATTTAAAACTATATTTTTTGTATTTGTAGTTTTTCCTATTATTGAAAAATCTAAATCCCACTTTTTAAAAATTTTTTTTGCATAATCTATTTTTTCAGAATTTAATATTAATAACATTCGCTCTTGGCTTTCTGATAACATTATTTCATAAGGCGTCATTTCTTTCTCTCTACAAGGAACTTTATTTAAATCAATTTCAATTCCTAAGTTTCCCTTTGAAGCCATTTCAACGCTGGAAGATGTTAAGCCTGCTGCACCCATATCTTGTATTGATATTATTGAATTATCTTTCATGAGCTCTAAACAACCTTCCAAAAGCAGTTTTTCAGTAAATGGATCACCAACTTGTACTGTAGGTTTTTTTTCTTCAGTATTTCCATCAAATTTTGCTGAAGCCATGCTAGCTCCATGTATACCATCTCTACCAGTTTTAGAACCAACATAGATTACTGGTTGATTTATTCCTTTCGCTTTTGAGTAAAATATTTTATTTTTTTTTACTAAACCTATAGCCATAGCATTAACTAAAATATTTTCATTATAAGTAGGGTCAAATTTAACCTCACCTCCAACAGTAGGTATACCTATACAATTTCCATAACCTCCAATCCCCGACACAACACCATTTAAAAGATTTTTTGTTTTTGGATGATTATAACTACCAAAGTGAATCGAATTAAGAGTGGCAATGGGTCTGGCTCCCATAGTAAACACATCTCTTAATATACCACCTACACCTGTTGCAGCACCCTGATATGGCTCAATAAAAGAGGGATGGTTGTGGCTTTCAATTTTAAAAACTATTGCATCATTATCTCCAATATCTATTACACCAGCATTTTCCCCAGGCCCCTGGATAACATTTTTATTTTTTGTTGGAAGATTTTTTAAATATTTTTTAGAAGATTTATAGGAACAGTGTTCATTCCACATAGCTGAAAAAATACCTAACTCAAGGAGGTTGGGTTTTTTTCCAATCAAAGTAATTATTTTTTTATATTCATCAGGTTTAATACCATGTTTATCAATTATTTTAGGAGAAATTTCCATTTAATCTATTTAATTAAACTTTTAAACAACATTGACCCATCTTCACCAGATAAGATTGGGTCAATTAATCTTTCGGGATGAGGCATCATACCTAAAATATTTTTTTTAAAATTTAATATTCCAGCAACATTATTCGAAGAACCATTAGGGTTAGATTCACTATTAATATAACCTTTTTCGTCAGAATATTTAAAAGCAATTAAATTATTATCTTCAAGATTTTTTAAAATTTTATCATTAGCAAAATAATTTCCTTCATTGTGTGCAATAGGCAATTCGATAACATTTTTTTTTCGAAACATTGAACAAAAAGCATTTTCAACATTCATAACTTTTAAAAACACATTTTTTGATAGAAATTTAAGTTTTTTATTCCTTAGAAGAACACCAGGAAGCAAATCAGTTTCTATTAATATTTGGAATCCATTACATATCCCTAAAATTAAACCACCTTTATTAGCGTGCCTAATAACATCATTTATAATAAGCGATTTGGCTGCGATACATCCAGTTCTTAAATAATCACCATATGAAAAACCACCTGGCAATACTACTAAATCAGACTTTGGTAAATTTGTTTCGTTATGCCACACCATTTCATTTTTGATCTTGAATTTTTCAAGCGCAACAGCAACATCCCTATCGCAGTTTGACCCAGGAAAAACAATAACTGATGATCTCATTACTCTAAATTAATCTTATAATCTTCTATGACTATATTAGCCAGAAGCTTTGAACTGATTTCTTCAATTATTTTTTTTGCTTTTTCTTTATCAGTTTCATTTAATTCAATTTCGAAGTATTTTCCTTGTCTAACATTAATAATATTTTTATAACCCATATTTTTTAAAGTTTGTCTTACAACTTTTCCTTGAGGGTCAAGTACTTCTTTTTTCAAAGTGACTGTAGCAGATATTTTCAATTTATTTTTTCTTTATGTCTACGACTTTAGGTTGACCGAATTTAACTTCACTAATATTACTTT
>MDTE01057029.1_pt1 | contig 11065 bp, 8 predicted proteins | sample 811231 | NCBI WGS metagenome assembly MDTE01 (sample SAMN05326651, study PRJNA326480) | marine metagenome | isolation source: seawater | place: Indian Ocean: Red Sea | collected 2010 | reverse complement strand
TGGAAAAACTGGGTGTGGGAAATGTTGGAAATGCTTCCATAAGAATGGTCCACTAGGACGTGAATTTAACATCGACGCCCGTGAAATTCAGACATTCTTGAACCGCACACCACTCCCTACAGCGACACATGCATTGTGGGCACTCAAAGAAATGAATCTTGAAGAAGAAACACCTCATCTAACTGAATTACTCCAGAATGATTTCTCTTGGTGGACAAAAGTGTATGCTCCGTCAGAGATTCTCCATCCTCCTGCATGGAAGCAGTTGATCAATGAAAATTTACTGAAGTATCTTGATAAAATGGAAGAGCCATATGCAATAGAAAGTCTCAACCTCTATGATGAATAGAGGTTGGAAAGCATCTGAAATAACGAATTGAACCAACATGACAATAACATAACATCGATGCCAAGAAATTGAACAGGAGGTGATGAAATCGAGGAGAGTACGAGCATTATGCGGCTTCGAAGAGAACTTCATCGCCTTCGAATCTCCCCATCTCTTCGATTAGGTGCTCACATTACAAATGCTATCCGAAGACCATGGAGAGCTCCTTTCCTGATTCTTTCATTACCATTCATGATGCTGATGATTGGATTGGAGTTGATCGGTTTGAAAGCCCAACCGCACGCTCTTCAAACCAATGATGCAGGGCGAGTAATATCCAAAGGAAATTGCGTGGTCATGTTTCCAACAAATGGTGTTGGCTTTGGCCATTTCACTCGATTACTTGCCATTGCAAAGCGAATGAAACAACAAGATTCTTCACTCGAAGTAATCTTCTTTACAACGATGCCAACGCTTCATCTTCTGAAGCCGTACGGCATACCTGCTCATCATATTTCAGGTCCAAAATACTTCAAAGGAGTTGATTCAAATGAATGGAATGCGCTTCTGGAAGAAGAACTTACACTTTGTATTGAAACTCATAGGCCATCAATGTTCATTTTTGATGGAGCCTTTCCGTACAGAGGAATGTTGAGGGCTATCCAGGGCAGGGACTTCATGTCAAAGATATGGATGCGCAGAGGAATGTTTAGGAAAGGCGCTAGGATCCCTGTGGATAGTATCCAACATTTTGATTCAATTATTCGACCAGGCGATGCAATTGATGAGTCCGTTGAAGAAGTCGCACATGGGCTTGAAATTTTGACATCACCTCCGATTGTATTTCTTGATCAATCTGAATTGCTCTCACGAGAACAGGCTCGGTATCGCCTAGGAATACCGCTCGATAGTCGAGCCGTTTACATTCAACTTGGCGCAGGTCAAATTAATGATATTTCAAGTGAGATTCGAATGACACTTGATGCACTACTTAAGTACGACAATCTCCATGTCATTCTCGGTGAATCGATGATCGGAGATCGAATTGATATTGAAATGCCCAACCTCCATATTATTCGGGATTATCCGAATTCTCAATATTTCAATGGATTCGATGCTGTCATACAAGCTGGCGGATACAATTCATTCCACGAAACACGTGCATTTGGATTACCCGCTCTGTTTTATCCCAATATGGAGACAGGAATGGATAATCAATTGGCAAGATGCAGGATAGCAGAAAATGAAGGATGGGGGTATGTAGTGAAAGAACGGACGCAAAAGTCAATTCAGGAAGGGATTGGCATTTTACTTGCCCATGACCAAAACTGCAATACATTAGCTCAAGCCAACGGTGCTGATGAGTTATGTAAACAATTGATTTCTCAACTTGAGGTGGTCGATTGAATTCAGATTGGATGATGCCAATGGAGATCCATACATGGCTTTCTGATAACATCAAGGAAGGGTCCTCAATTCTTGAGTTTGGCAGCGGCCATGGTAGTATAGAACTCGCAAAACGATACGATTTAATCTCGATTGAACATGATGAGCAATGGATTGGAATCTCTGAATCGAAGTATATTCATGCTCCAATTATAGATAATCAGTTATCTGAGCAAAACAATCAGTCAGGATGGTATGAAACTACTCCAATCATAGAGGTAATTCGAGAAAAAACAATCGCGTTATTCATCATTGACGGCCCCCCTGGTGATGTAGGACGACACGGTATTCTTTCAATCATCGATGTGTTACCAAAAGATGCAGTCTTCATCGTCGATGATATTCACCGGGATGCCGAATCAGACCTCTTTCAAAAATTAAGTCAATGGCATGGCGGGAAAACCGAAATCCATACTTCTGCATATGACGGTGGAAAAGAACGTAAATGGGGGATTCTTCAGCCTAATTTAGAGGAGGGTAGAAAATGACAGCATATGGTGATACACTACCCAAGGGCATGGCCCTTCCCGAATTAGAGGGGGTTGGAAACGATTATTCATTTTTAGAAAAAAGGGCACATCGATCTAACCCTCAATTACCGATATCAATTGTCCTTCCTGTTTACAATCGGATCGATATGTTGCGCCGCACGATGGCAATGCTAACGCATCAAACATATCCATTGGAACTTATGGAAATCATCATTGCAGACGATGGCTCCAGCGACCATCCAGAACAACTCATTCTTGAATTTGAGGATTTTTTTGATGTCAATTATGTTCGGCAAAAAGACCTCGGTTACCGCTTGTCTCACGTTCGAAACCTTGGAGTAAGGGCAGCAAAGCATGACAATATCATCATCCTTGATTGCGATATGGCTCCTGTCCCAAATCTTGTAGAACTCTATGCAAAGTGGCTTTCTCTCGATGAGAAGGTTCTACTTATCGGACACAGAAGATATGTTGATGCAAATGATGTTTCAATTGAATCTGTCATGAAAAATCCATCTGCTATGCTTGAGTTGCCACCAGTGGCTACAAAAAATGCGGTCATGAAAAATTCACCCTCAAAAGACTGGAGAGAATCGATTTACTCTGAAACTGAAAACCTTCGTCAGTCTCCACACCCATTCAGGGCATCCTCTTGTGGAAATGTTGCTTTTCACCGCCGAATTTTTGCTGATGCAGGTCCATTTGATGAAGCCTTCACTGCATGGGGTGCTGAAGACAATGAATTTGGCTATCGAGTGATGAATGCAGGGTATTACTTCATTCCAATTCTCGATGCATTGGGACTTCACCAAGAGCCGCCAGGAGGTCGAGAGTTTGTTGACCGAGAAGCTGGAAAGTTGATTACAAGGCCAATGCTCCTTGATATGGTTCCAACCTACAGAGACTACGATCCAGAAGTCAAGTCAACAACTCCGATGGTCTCTGTTTTCTTTCCAGTAATCAATGCAATTGATTCAATTGAGAAAACCATAAACTCGGTGTTAAATCAGTCCTACAGAGATTTTGATATTGTTATCTGTGATTTCGGATCCACTGATGGAACAAGGGAACTACTTACCGATGTCTATGGTGAAAATTCTAGGATTATGATTTTGCAAGAGGAAAATATTGGGATTAGTGCTGCAAGCAACATCTGCATAGAAAATGCAAGCGGCATGTACTTGCTCCAACTTGAGGAAGGTGATCAATTAGAACCAAATACAATCGAAAATTTGTTACCTGTAATTGATTCCAGCCCTGGCAACAGTTGTGTTTATGGAAATAGTGGTAATGATGATTTAGGCACTTCTAAGTTTAACCGAATAGATCTATTAACACAAATGTTTATTGGGAAACCAAGACTCTTTAGGAAACGCGATTGGAGTAGAGTGAACGGGTTTTCTGAGGAATATCATCTTGCATATAACCACGATTTTTTCCTGAAATTAAGCGAGGTTGGAGAATTCGTCCAAGTAAAGAATCGCCTCTTTTCGTGGAGCCAACATACACTCCGTGCTAGCTTGGGCGGCTTCAATCAAGATTTAGAAGAATCAAGGCGGATAGTCCAACAAGCGCTCTTACGGCAAGGGATCACAGAATGGGAGGTGCTTACAAGGAATTTTTTGACGGGGAAAATCGGAATCACATTGACCAAGAAAGGAAGTTCTTTAGTAAGCCAAGGGCCTTTTCTTTCGGTTGTGATTATCACTCGAAATAGATCTGAATTGCTGTCGGATGCTGTGAGGAGTACCCTTAATCAATCGTATGAGAATTTTGAGTTAATTGTGATCGATGACGGTTCTACAGATGACACGGTTGTTACAATTCAATCATTTAATGATGCAAGAATTCGACTAATTTCTACAGAGCAATCTGGAATTCCTAAATCCAGAAACTTAGGCGTGAGGATGTCAAAGGGCGAATATGTTGTTATCATGGATGATGACGATTTGATGCTTCCTAATCGCCTTCAGGAGCATGTAAATTGTCTGACACCAGACTCTGCGGGAAGTTACGGCGGATGGGGTGACCAAATTTCTGAGATGGAGCATGAATATAATCCAGGTGCGCCACATGGGTACAGTGAAATTTTGTTTGGAGGTAAAGTCATGCTCCACCCTGCAAGTATGATCAAACGCAAAATTTTGCTTGAGTTCCCTTACGATGAAAATTATAGTTTTGGAACGGATTATGTCATGAATCTGGAGATTGCTCGTGCAGGTCATCGGCTAAACCATACTGGGTCGTACATTCTATTGCGTCGATTTCATGGAGGTAATGTCACAATTACCAACGCAGGTGAACAAAAGAACACTGCACGTGTGAGAGTTAAAGAATTCTTGCAAGAGCTAGACGAAGATACCAAGAAAAAAATGAGAGCGGAATGGAAATCAAGGAAACATTTCAACGACACACCTAAGCCAACATCGGTTGATTTTGATTTGTTTTTCCCGTGGCTGAGCGTTCAAAATACTACGCCTAATCTATCAACAGAGCAAGTGGTCATGACCCAAAATTCTCTGAACAAGAGCGTAGACAATTATTCTGTAGAAAAACGTTGGAAACAGAAAGGAGATGTTTTGATTTTCGATTCTGGGCAAAGGGAGATATCGTTCAGAATGCCGAAAGGTTGGAAAATAAACAATACACATCCTGATCTGTTCAGGATTTCACACTATTATTTATGTTCACCTTGGGAGGGAGGGATACTCGACGGATGGATTCCATCAAGAGAAAAAGGCTGGCGGCCGGGTTTAGCGTTCAGTGGCGGTGTCGACTCAGCCGCATGTATGGCTTTAATGCCTCCAGAGACATTATTGTTCTATCACCAACGTGAAGGATTTGAATCAAATTTAGATCATTCAAACGCATTCAGATTTATTAACAAATTGAGAGCTGACGGAAAACAGGTTGTTATCACTGAAAGCGACCATGAACTTATTCGAACAGATTTCGAGAAGTCGCCAGGATTTAGTACGGATATTGCAGGAGCAGTACATGTCATATTACTGGCGGACTACTTTGAGTTAGGAGGGGTTGTTATGGGTATGCCCCTTGAAAATGCATACTTGTTCCATGGACACAAAGGGCGCGATTTCAATGATTCATCATATTGGAAAACCCATTCAAAAATCTTGCAAAGAGCAGGCCTAGATCTAATCCTCCCTACGGCTGGGGCTTCAGAAATAATTAACCAAGCGATTGTCGCACAATCTCCGTATGATGATTACTCGGAAAGTTGTCTTCGCTCATCTGAGGAGGGCAAGGTGTGTGGGAGGTGTTGGAAATGCTTCCGAAAAAATTCTCTCAAGGGAAAAGCGGTTTCCATACAGGGTGAAATCGAAGTTTTCTTACGGAAACGACCTCTGAAGCAAGCAATTTCTACACTGTATGCAATCCAACGCCTTCCAATACCGCAACAGGAATTAATTAAACAGCAATGTCCAGACTTAGTCGAATTGTTGGAGGAAGATTTCTCTCTTATTGAGAGGTATTATCCTAAATCGCTTGAAATCATTCCTGAAAGATATCGAAAACAAACATTGGAAAAATTGAATGAGGTTTCGAAACCGATGTCAGAAAGCGAATGCGAGGCATTACTAACTATGAATCTGTTCCAATCCTAGGCACTAACTTAGCCACAGATCAAGTTTAGCTTCAACGCTCATGACCGGGCTCTTTTTCCCTACGAGCTCCTTCCGAAACGTCAAAACCTCCTCGATTAAATCTGGGGTGTTTTCTTGCTCAGCGACGATTAAATTAGGCAACAGATAATTTGGTATGAACCCAAGGTGTTTCTCAACTTCAGGTTGGAGGAATAATGTTTGATTTTTCATCAGCATTCCTTTGAAATCATAATTCGATTTAACTAGACTCATGTATTCAGCATGGTCTATTGTTTGAATGATGTGAATGCCTTTTTTGTTCAAGTTCTCTACAAGTTCTCTTGGGGGGTCATAATCGAAAAAAATGGTATTACGAACGATTGTGTCTTGATCCGTAAAGAAGGTCAATGGTTTGGTGAGGTTGAATTTAGTAGAGCGTTCTCTGACTACCTCAGCGTCTCCTCGCACATGAATCCAGTAAAATCCACTCTTGGGTTCACATTTTCTCAAGACCGACATAATTCCAGCGTAGGGATATTTTCCGACAAATACAACTTTTTTCGGTCTGTAAGAACGAATCACTCCAAGTAGAAAATGTTCCAGCATTGAATTCCATTCTCGTGGTCCAATGTTTAACTGCCTTCTTGTTGGCAACGTATGTTTGTAATCCGCAGGAAATGAAGGCTGACCAATTCCTATTCCGATGCAGTTTTTTGCAAAATTTAAGGCTTGATTTGTGAATAATTTCTGATCCGATAGCCTCATTTTTTCCAAATCGAAAATGAAGATGCAATCTGTTATTGAGTTCATCTCTTGATATTCCTTCTGGGTTTTTCGATGTATGGCAATCCTTTTCATCATCGAAAGAGGCAATATTGGAATTCTCCAAGGAGCGATTAAGGATCTCCTCATCTCATCTCCTATTGCAAACGAGTAGGAATTTTCTGCTTCCTTGGAAATTCGAATAATTTCTTGTTCCATACTATTTCCTCTTCTCTTCAGATTCATAATATGAAGCTATTGCTTCAGCAGGGTCACCATTGTAGATTATTTTCCCTTCGTTCATGTGGATAACACGGTCGCAAATAGATGTCATTAGACCAAAGGAATGACTTACCAGAACTACAGTACCAGCACAAGCAACCATATCAAGGATTCTTTTCTTCGATTTTTCTTTGAAGACAGGATCACCAACTCCAAGAACTTCGTCAATAAGTAAAATCTCTGGATTGAGTGCACTTGCAACCGCTAAGCCAAGCCTCGCCTTCATGCCAGCAGAGTATGTCCGCAGTGGCTCATCAATGAATTGCTCAAGTTCACTGAATGAGATTATTTCGGGCATTAAGGATTTCATTACCTGTTCATCATGCCCAAGAATGCTGCCGTACAAAAAGGCGTTTTGTCGCCCAGTAAGGTGTCCAGTAAAGCCAGTTCCAAGGCCTGCTAATAACGATATTTTTCCTGAGGAACGACATTGTCCACGGTCTGGAGAAAAGATTCCAGCAATGACCCGTAAGAGTGTTGATTTACCGCAACCGTTTCTTCCAATGATCCCTAAAACTTCGCCCCGGTTAACGCTAAATGAAATATCTTCCAGAGCAAGAAAATTACTTGTATCACTCCGTTTTATGATATTCAGTATGCTTTTCTTTTTCGGAAATGATAATGATACATTATCCACAAAAATCGAAATTTCGCTCATAGATACTTCACCGCCGAATGTTCAAACTTGTTGAAGACCATTGAGCCGATAACCCACATCGCTATTCCCCAGCCAACAGAGATCAAGATGCCCTCAACAGGAAATTCGGTTACCTTTCCTAAGAATCCATCGCGAGCGAGTGTAATTGGAAAAACCATTGGGTTCCATATGACAACGTCAGATGCCCAACCTCGCTTTAACGCCATATCCCACGTCCACATAACGGGTGAGAGGAAGAAGCCAGCCCGTACAATAAATCGAACAAGATGTTCTATGTCTCGATTAATGCAATTTGTAGGTGCGAGCAGAAGACCCAAACCAACAGCATTGAATGCAGCTAGAAAGATGGCAACTGGTACCAATAACAATTCCCATGAGATGCCTATGTCGTAAGCGATGAGTAAAGGAATAAACACAACGGAACTCATGAGTGTGACCCAGATTGTAGAGCCTACGGATGCATAGGTGAAGATAATACGCGGGAAGTATACGAGATGTATGGTTGATGCATTACGCGTTAAAGAGGTGACAGTACTCTGTAAGACCTTTCCAAAACAACTCCAAATGATGACCCCGATAATTACCCAAACAGGGTAAAGTGGATCGGGATCATCGGCAATCATGATGAAAAGAAAATAGTATACTGTTGAGAGTAGAGCTGGCTCCAGAACAGTCCAGATATACCCAAGAAATGAATTGCTATACCTTCCTTTGATGTCTTTTCGGATCAAATTTTTTATCAAGAATTGATGGTAAAAAAGCACTGAAATGGAAGAAACAGGTGAGAGTATTGACGACGACCTTTCACCAACTTCCTTAAGTTGAATAGGTTCATCCTCTCCCATGACTATCGCTTTTTGATTACCCTTTATCAAATCCCTCCAATATTGCGACACTGTCCGTGCAGTTGATGAGGTGTAACAGATACGCCGTTCCATGCCAAGCGATAAGATTGGGCGCTCTTTTTCTCCTGATTCAGGCGTAATAGTTGGTATTGTAGGGTTAGGTTATGTGGGTCTTCCAACTGCAATTGGCTTTCATGCCTCTGGATTTGAGGTATGGGGCTGTGACAAATCTTCGAAGGTAATTGATGCGCTCAAAAATGGATTGAATCCTGTAGGGGATCATGAATTGGATTCGATGATCCCTCAAAATGACACACCTGGTTGGAACATCTCAAATTCTGTCGAGGAAATCGCCCCTTTATGTGATGTAATCCTTGTTACAGTTCCAACACCAATCACTTCAGAATCGAAACCTGATTTATCGCATGTTATTGATGCAGGAAACAAAATTTTTTCCAGTATAAATAAATCTAAACATACTACAATCGTCTTAGAGTCAACAGTTTATCCAGGAGTTACAAATCAAGTGTGGAGACCACTTATCGAGCGATACGGGCTCGAGGAAGGTGTGAATGTTGACATTGCGTATTGTCCCGAACGATTTAATCCAGGAGATATGGAACACACCGTTCGAAAAGTTGCCCGTGTAATTGGATGCAACAACAAAGAGATAGGAGAGGGCTTGGTTGACTTTTACAAAAATTTGACAGAAGAAGATGTCCGATATGTTGGCAAACTTGAGGTTGCTGAAGCTGCAAAGGTCATCGAAAATGTTCAGAGAGACATTAACATTGCACTAGTCAATGAATTGGCTCGAATCTTTCCTGCTTTGGATGTTGATGTTGAGGATGTTCTGTCAGCCGCTGCAACCAAATGGAACTTCCATCGTTACACACCAGGCGTGGGAGTTGGAGGCCATTGTATTCCTGTCGATCCTTACTACATGATTCAACGTGCTGCTGATGTTGGTGTTCCTGCTGGTCTAATTACAGCTGCGAGAGCGGTTAACCGCTCCATGCCGAGTCATGTTGCAGGTGTTGTCACCGATTTGATGTGGAATGCAGGTGTTCCGGCTGGTGAAGCAAAAGTATTGCTTCTTGGTTGGTCTTACAAAGCAGAAGTCGGTGACCCAAGAGAAACTCCTGCTGAACCTCTAGCTGCAACATTAATTGGAAAGAACATCACTGTTGGAGCTTGGGATCCTCATATTGATTCTTCACAATATCCAGAAGATGTAATTCCAGTTGATGATATTTCAGAGGCAACAGGCTATGACATGGTTATTCTGGTTACTGCTCACAAGGCTTGTCTTGAAATTGATTGGATGAGGTTGCTGGACAATATGCGTACTCCAATCGTTTATGATGGTCGCAGAGTTCTAGATCTAGAGAACCTGCAATCAATGGGTTGGAAGACACATGCTGTTGGCCGTCCAGCCTCTGAAAACTAATTTCAAGGTGAAGCATACAATGCAATCAGACCGAAAAGATGGAATCCAAATTAGTGATTTCTTTGGTTCAATCTTCGTATTGTGTGTTGTATTTTTATTCTCATCAACGTCTCTTTTTCCCCAGGTCGTGAACAATAGCCTGATTGAAAGTAACGCAATTAAGAGCGGAAGATATGCTGTAACGTTCCCTGCATTGGAGACCATTGAAGCCGAAGAATCTGAAGCGATCATCACCATCGGCTCCTCCATTTTGCAGTATGCTACGGATGGACGTTGTATTACGGAACAACTCGACATTCCAAACCATAATGTGTACAATCTTGCAATATCCGGTGCAAATCCGTATACAGAAATGATTCAAATTCCGAAACTCATTGAAGCACATCCACGGGCAGTATTACTCGATTTGGGGCCGAATTCACTTTGGAATTTTTATGAATCAGATAGTCTCGATGAATACATCCAATTTCGTCTTACAATTTTGAGCATTACCATGCCGTTCAATACGAGTTTGGAATGGGAGCATTTGTTACGCGAACGGGATCGCGAGTATATCGCAACAACATCTGCTGAGCGAATGAATCTCACATCTTCGTATTCGCAACTTGCCTTAGATCGGGTTTTGTTGCAACATAGTCATGATTTACTCGAATTGGATTATGTTGATCGAAAAATACCTGGGGTAGGAGACGAAGGTTGGCTAGAGTATCTCCAAACGCCAAGATTCCTTGCTCCGAATTTCGAAACAAAGAATCAATCAGAGGTCGATCTTTGGTTCGAAGAAAACATGCCAAATCGTGTCAGATATGGAGTGTACAACCCTCTAAGCAATGGAACACTGAATCATCTTGCACTTGAGTATGCAATTGAACAACTAACCAATGCTGGAATCGATGTGTTCATGGTTGCTCCACCACATCATCCCCAGATCTACGACTACCTTGAACATGGACAAATCGATGGACATAATCACACACTTGAGTATTTTGAAGGAAAATACGGGGCAATTCCAATCAATTGGTTCTGGGAGAAGTGGGAGCCAGGAATGTTCCGGGATCGAAACCACCTTGGAGACGTAGGAAGAGAATACTATTGTGAACGAATTGCAGATGAACTGAATTTGTATTACGCATGATGGAAGGGAGATTATGGATTTTGTAACTCCGGAATATTATCTCTACTTTCTTCCAGCAGTTGT
>MDTE01187533.1_pt1 | contig 11067 bp, 12 predicted proteins | sample 811231 | NCBI WGS metagenome assembly MDTE01 (sample SAMN05326651, study PRJNA326480) | marine metagenome | isolation source: seawater | place: Indian Ocean: Red Sea | collected 2010 | reverse complement strand
TAATTAATAACTTTATAAAGTTATAAAATGAAAATATTTCCTGCAATAGATATTAAAGATAAAAAGTGTGTGAGGTTAATTAAAGGAAACTTTGACAATAAGACTGAGTATAAAATGTCTCCGATTGAACAAGCTGGAAAATATCAAGATTACGGTTTCAAAAATCTACATATCGTTGATTTAGATGGAGCTTTAACTGGAGAAACAGTTAATTTAAATATTATTAAACAAATAGTTACTAAATTTGATCTTGAGATTGAAGTTGGCGGAGGAGTAAGAAACTTTGAAAGCATTCAAAAATATACTGATATTGGAGTTGAAAAAGTTATTTTAGGAAGTGCAGCTATAAAAGATAAAAACTTTTTAAAAAAAGCATGTGAAAAATTTCCAAATAAAATTGCTTTAGGTTTAGATACCAAAGATGGATATTTGTCTGTATCTGGATGGAAAGAAAATTCTAATCAATTAACTCTGGATTACTTAAATGAAGTAAATGATTTTGGAGCAAGTAGGTTGATTTATACGGATATCAATCGAGATGGTATGAAGCAAAGTCCTAATTTTGAAGAAACAGAAAAGATTGCAAATACTTCAAATTGTCCTGTAATTATATCAGGTGGAGTTTCATCAATTAATGATATTAAAAAAGCTAAAGAATTAAATAACAAGAATATTGAAGGTATTATAATTGGGAAAGCTATATATGATGGTGATATTAAATTAGAAGAATTAGTTAAGGAATTAGATGCTTAAAAATAGAATAATTCCATGTTTAGATGTAAAGAATGGTCGTGTTGTCAAAGGTATAAACTTTTTAGACCTAAAAGATGCGGGAGATCCTGTTGAACAAGCTAAAATTTATAGTGATGGAGGAGCAGATGAAATTTGCTTTCTAGACATTACAGCATCTAATGAGAATAGAGATATCATTTATGATGTAGTGAAAAAAACTTCTAAAAAATGTTTTGTTCCTTTAACTGTAGGAGGAGGGATAAAAGGTGTTGAAGATATTAATAAATTACTTAATTGTGGAGCAGATAAAGTTTCAATAAATACAGCAGCAGTCGAAAATTCAAAAGTTGTTCTTGAAAGTTCAAAAAAGTTTGGATCTCAATGTATAGTGGTTGCAATTGATGCGAAAAAAAATGGTAATAAATGGGAAGTGTTTACCTATGGAGGAAGAAATAATAGTGGTATTGATGCTCTTAAATATGCAAAACAAATGGAAGAAAATGGTGCTGGAGAGTTATTAGTAACTTCTATGGATAGAGATGGAACACAAGTTGGTTATGATATTGACTTAATGTCGAAAATTTCATCTGAAGTAAATATTCCAGTAATTGCATCAGGTGGTGTGGGTAATTTAGATCATTTTGTAGATGGAATTAAATTAGGAAAAGCCAGTGCAGTATTGGCTGCATCTATATTTCATTATGGTAAGCATTCTGTAAAAGAAGCCAAGGAATATTTGGACTCAAAAGGAATACCTGTTAGAATTTGATATGTTAGGTACTTTAGAAAACTTGTTTAATCTTGCCAGAGAAAGAAAAAAATCTCCAGTAGTAGGATCATATACAAATGAACTACTAAGTAATAAATCTTTAATTAAAAAAAAGGTCCTAGAAGAAATAAATGAACTTATTGAGGCTGTAGATAATAATTCAAACAAAATTCATGAAGCAGCAGATGTTTTTTATCATTTAATAATGTATTTAGAGGCTAATGATGTAAAAATAGAAGATGTTATGAACGAGTTAAATAAAAGAAAAAAATGAATTACGACGAAAATAATATTTTTGCAAAAATTTTGAGAGGAGAAATTCCTTGTGAAAAAATTTATGAAGATAAATTTGTTTTATCTTTTCATGATATTAATCCACAAAAAAAAATTCATGCTTTGGTAATACCCAAAGGAAAATATATTGATCTTGATGATTTTAGTTTAAATGCTTCACCTGATGAAATTGTAGGATTATTAAAAGGTATTAATACAGTAGCGAAAAAACTTGGAATTTCAGTTGATACTGGAAAAGGTTACAGAGCTTTAGCTAATATAAGCGAACATGGAGGCCAAGAAGTACCTCATTTACACTTTCATTTATTTGGAGGTGAAAAAGTTGGCAAGATGGTTTTGTGAATCAAATTATTGATAGAAATTATTTAGAGATTAATTCAGTTGATGATTTGATTGAAAGTAGCTTACCTCAACCAGAATGTTTAATTAGTTTAATAAATTCAAGTGATTTTCAAATAAATAAATTTTTTTACAAAAATATTGGTAAAAAATATAAATGGACTGATCGTTTAGTCTGGTCAGATAAGCAGTGGATAGATTATTCTTCAAATCAAAATGTAGAAACCTATATTTTAAAAGTAAAAGATGATTTAGCAGGCTATTTTGAGCTAATTTTTCATAAAGAAATTAATGAGGTTGAAATAGCTTATTTAGGTCTTTTAGAGGAATATCATAACAAAAATTTAGGATCTTTTTTATTATCTACAGCAATTAAAAAATCCTTTAATAAAAATATAAAAAGAACCTGGGTACATACTTGTACTTTAGATCATGAAAATGCATTAAAAAATTATTTAGCAAGAGGGATGAAGATTTTTAAAAAAGAAACTATTTCAATTTAATTTATTGAAGGAAGTTTAAATAAATTTTTTTTTAAAATTTGATTTTTTTTTATTGATGATAAGTAAGTAATATTAAGATTTTGATATATATCTAGTATTTGCCATCCAACTAGATTATAATTTTTTTTATCAAAGAAAATATTGAATTCATTTTCATCTTTCAAAATTGTAAAATTTATATATTTGTTATCTATAATTCTTTCATTTAAATTATTAATTTCATTAATCAAAAAATTTTTATCTAAAATATGTTTTAAAGGTGTTTTTGTAATTGGATAAAGATAATAACTTCCATTATTTGTTTTTATTACTAGGGATTTTCCATTAGATACAAGTATTTTTTTATTATTGAGATTATAATTACAAAAAATTTTTTTTGGATATTCTATTGTGCAATTTCCTGTTTCAATTTTTCCATTTATATTTTGTTTGAAATTGAAATTTAAATTTCGGATATTTTTTAAATTTTCAATTATGTTTTCTTTGGTAGTTGCAAAAACATTTGAAGAAAAAGTAAATAAAAAAAAAAATTATTAAATATTTTTTCATGAAAGAACATCTCTTTTACCAACATGATTTGCTTTACTAACAACTCCTTCAGCCTCCATCATATCAATAATTCTTGCAGCTCTATTGTAGCCTATTTGTAATTTTCTTTGTAAAAAAGAAGTTGATGCTTTTCCTTCTGATTTAACAATTTCTAAAGCTGATTCATATAGTTGATCTTTATCCTCATTTCCTTTTAAATTTTGAGAAGCTTCTTTTTCATCTGCAAAATTTAAAATTTCATCTACATAATCTGGTTCTGCTTGTGATCTTAAAAAATTATTTATTTTTTCGATTTCATTATCAGATACAAAAGGTGCATGAATTCTTATAATTCTATTAGCTGATGACATATATAACATATCTCCTTTCCCCAATAATTGTTCTGCTCCTTGTTCACCTAAAATAGTTCTACTATCTATTTTTGATGTTACTTGGAAAGAAATTCTGGTTGGAAAATTAGCTTTGATGGTTCCAGTAATAACATCTACGCTAGGTCGTTGAGTTGCCATAATTATATGAATACCAGCTGCTCTTGCCATTTGAGATAATTTTTGAATATAATTTTCAATTTCTTTGCCAGCAACTAGCATCAAATCAGACATTTCATCAACAAAGACAACAATATATGGCATTGGAAGTTTATGCTTAGTATTGTAGCTATCAATATTTCTAACTCCTTCTTTGGTCATTAATCTGTATCTGCTTTCCATTTCTTTCACTACCCATCCAAGTACAGAGGCAGCTTTTTTAGGTTCAGTAATTACTGGGCATAGTAAATGTGGAATACCTTCATAAGTAGATAGCTCTAACATTTTTGGATCAATTAATATAAATTTACATTTTTCAGGTGTATGTCTGTATAAAAGGGATAATATTATAGTATTTATACATACCGATTTGCCTGAACCAGTAGTGCCAGCAATTAATAAGTGTGGCATAGAAGCTAAATCTTTTATTATTGGTTTTCCAGAAATATTTTTACCTAAAGCTATAGGTAGTTTTATTTCTTTTTTTTTGAAATCTAAATTACTTAATATTTCACTTAAATAAACATTTTCTCTATAAGCATTAGGCAGTTCGATTCCGATAGTATTGCTTCCGGGTATTATAGCTATCCTAGCTGAATCGGAACTTGTATTTCTTGCTATATCATCAGAAAGATTTATAATTTTTGAAACTTTTACTCCTGCAGCTGGTTCAAATTCATTTAAGGTAACAACTGGACCATGACTTACTTTTTTAATATTACCGTTTACACCAAAATCTAATAATATTTTTTCTAAAAAACTAGGATCATTGATTTCATCTTTTTTTGAATTTTCTCTTTCTTTTTTTGTAGGTGTTTTTAATAAATCTAAATCAGGCAGTCTAAATTTTGTTTTTTCATTTTCTTTTAACTTATCTGCTTTAATAAAAGGTAAGTCTTCTTGAATTAAGTTTTTAATTTCTTCTTGTGGTAAGTATGTGTTAATTATTTCACTTTTATCGGTATAATTTTTATTTTTATTTTTATTTTTCTTAAAAAAATTTAAAACTTGTATTAATAAATTCCATATTTTTTTAGGACTAAAATTAACACTAATTAAGAATAAACTTATAATTAATAAAGTTAGTATATAGTAAGTAATATTTTCATTAATATTTATTAAATTATTTAAAAAACTTTTTTCTAGATAACTACCAACAAAACCACCATTTCCATTGATATAGAGACTGAAAGTATTTTCATAAAAATGACTAAAATATAGAGATCCAAAAAAAATATATAAGGTAATAAAAAATGTATTTTCTATAATTAAAAAAAAATTCTTACTTTTAAAAATATTTATTCCAGTAAAAAAAAATGTCACAGGAACTAAATAAGAAATTAGTCCAATTGATTGAAAAAAAAGATCTGAAACATAGCTTCCTTGAAAACCAAGGATATTTTTAATTTCCACATTTTCTGGGAATATGAAATTAGGATCATTTGGCGAATAAGTAATTAGTGCAACAAACAGTAATATTCCAAATGATAAAATTATTATCCCAAATATTTCTATCAATCTATTAACTGTAAATTCTAGGGCTATATTAGTTATTTCTTTTAAGTTCATAATTTAATGAATCAAATTTACCACTTTGTATCATCTAATTTTTGTTGTTAAAATTAATTTGTTATGAAAGTTTGTATTTTAGGAGATGGACTAGTAAGTTTAACTTTAGCAAAAGTATTAGCCTTAAAAGGCTTATCAGTTGATATATTTTTTAATAGTAAATTTAAAAAATATAGTCTAACGCGCACTATAGGTATAACAAAATCTAATGTTAATTATTTAGATAAAAATGTTTTAAGTATTAGAAAAATTTTATGGAAAATAAAGCAGATTAAAATTTACACAGAAAATTTTACAAAAAGTGAAATACTAAGTTTTTCCAATTTGAACGATTATACTTTTTCTACAGTTAAAAATGATCAGTTTTATGATATTTTAAAAAAAAATTTAATTAATAATAAATTTGTTAAATTTAAAAAAAATAAAGACTATAAAAAAATAATTAAAGAAAATTATAATTTAATAATCAATTGTGATTTAGATAGTCAAATAACTAAAAAATTTTTTTCAAATAAAATTAAAAAAAAATATTATAGTTTTGCTTACACAGCTATTATTGATCATAAAAAGATAATTAAAAATAATATAGCAACTCAAGTATTTACAAATGACGGACCAATTGCATTTTTGCCAATTTCCAATACTCAAACCTCGATTGTTTATTCATTAAGGAACAAGATAAATAATTATGAATATGATATAAAAAAATTAATTCATAGATTTAATCCAAAATATCAAATTATTAAAATTAGTGGTATTTCTAAATTTGAATTAAATTTATCGAACTTAAGAAATTATTTTAAAGCTAATATTTTAGCTTTTGGAGATTTGCTTCACAAGATTCACCCTCTTGCTGGACAAGGTTTTAATATGTCTATAAGAGATATTAAGTGTCTTTCTCAGTTAATTGATGAAAAGATGGATATAGGGTTAGATCTTGATTCAACAATTTGTCATGAATTTGAAAAAAAAATGAAAGATAAAAATTTTATTTTTTCAATAGGCATAGATTGGATTTATGAATTTTTTAATATTGAAAGTAAAACTAAAAATGAAGTTATAAGTAAAACAATAAATTTTTTAGGAAAAAATAAAATTTTTAATTCTTTTTTAAAAAAATATGCAGATGAGGGTTTTATTAGGGATTGATTTTATTGCAAAGTAGTATTGTTGTATTGATCATAAGTGTAAGTGCTTAAAATTTCTGCAATTTTTATTTTTCTTACATTTAAATTTGTAGCTTCAAGTAAGGCTTGTTTTTCTTCTAAACTAAAAGGTGAAGCCATAGCTAAAGCATTGATTATTTCATCTAAACTTTGTTTTTCTAAAGCTTTCCAATTAATTATAAATCCTCTTTTCTCGAATAATGTTTTTAAGTCTTTAAAGATTATTTCTAGATCAGAAAATTTTAATTCTTCTTTTTGATCATTAAGATCATGTAAATAATTATCAAAATTAATTTCATATTCTCTATATTTTTTGTTATTTAATATTTCATTATTAATTTTAAATCTAATAAGTCCTTTTAAATCTATTAAATAACGCCCATCTTCCGTTTCTTTGAAACTTGTTATTTTTCCTAAGCAACCAATTTTATGAAGATCAGATGAATTTGAAGGATTTAGATTTTTTGATAATTTGGGCTGTATCATTCCAATTAATTTATTAGTTTTCATACTATCGTTAATCATATCTATGTATCTTTGTTCAAATATATTGAGTGGTACTGTAGTTTTAGGAAAAATGATAAAATTACTTAATGGAAATACTGATATTTTTTTTGGTAAATCTTCTTTTTTCATTCTTTAATAAATATATCATATTTAAATTTTCTTGCCACTTTCTTGGTACAGTTGGTAAATTAAAAAATAAAATTTAGACAAAATATTTTTATAGAAAAAAAGATTATAAAAAAAATAGATCAAATATCTACTTGGCACACTTCAGTATAAATTATAGTTATTTTGCCTCTTGCTTAATTTTTAAAAAGCTACTACTTTCAACACTTATAGAATAGGCGGGCATAGCTCAGTGGTAGAGCGTCTCGTTGCCAACGAGAAGGTCGAGGGTTCGACCCCCTTTGCCCGCTCCATTATAAATACTTTAAATATGATACTTTGGATTTCATCTTATCCCAAAAGTGGAAATACGTATATCAGGTCTTTTTTGGCTTCATATTATTTTACAAAAAAAGGTAAATTTGATTTTAATTTATTGATGAAGTTACCACAATTTCCTTCAACAAGATTTACAAAAAGAGACTCTTTATCATTTATAGAAGCCGCTCAAAATTGGATTCCAAATCAAGATTTTTTCTTTGATAAAAGAAAATTTTTTTTTTTAAAAACACATAATTCTTTAAATAAATATTATGGTCATGATTTTACAACATCAGATCAAACAGTAGGAGCGATTTATATAGTTAGAGATCCTAGAAATATAATTTTATCTATGTGTAATCATTATTCATTTAGTATAGATTATGCACTTGAAAAGATGTTAAATAAGAATGCTTCTTTATTACACAAAGCAGCTAATGGTGATTGTAGTAATTTTACTTATCTTGGTTCGTGGGATCAACATTATAAATCTTGGAAAGAAAATAAAAAATTTAAAATATTGTTTGTTAAATATGAAGATTTAAGGGATAATAAAATAGAAATTTTTAAAAAAATAATTGATTTTGTAAATCAATTTCAAGGTAGTACAAAAACTATTGATGAAAAAAAATTTTTAAATTCAGTTAATTCGACTAATTTTGTAAATTTAAAAAATAAAGAAATTAATGAAGGTTTTGAAGAAAGTACAATATCTAGTAAAGGAGATAAAATAAATTTTTTTAATTTAGGTTTTAAGAATAAATGGGAAAAAATACTACCTAAAGAGATTGTATTGAAAATTAATAATTTTTTTGAAAAAGAATTAATAGAATTAGGTTATTTAAAAAATGAATGATTTGTTAAAAAAAAAATGTGTATCATGTGAAGGTGGAATGACTCCATTTGATATTTCTAAAATTCATGAATATCAAAAAAAAGTAGATGGCTGGGATATTTTAAAAAATAATAAACAAATATTTTTTTTAGAAAAAAAATTTGTATTTAAAAATTTTATTGAAAGTCAAAATTTTATTAATCAAGTAGGGAAAATTTCAGAAGAGGAAGGTCATCATCCAGATATTCAATTTGGATGGGGATATGCTAAGATAAATATTACTACTCATGCTATAGAAGGATTATCAGAAAATGATTTTATTTTAGCAGCAAAAATTGATCAAATTTTTAATGTCTGAAATGTCTAGTTTTAGAAAAAACTAATACAGTACCCGTATCATTTGCAAATTTAATAATTTCTTTATCTCTTATTGATCCTGCTGGTTGAATAATTGCTGAAACTCCAGATTGAACTAATTTTTCTATTCCATCTGTAAATGGAAAGAATGCGTCAGAGGCTGCAACTATTTCACTATTTGGATTTACAAATTTTTTCATTTTATCAACTGCAATTTGGCAACTATCTAATCTACTTGTTTGGCCTGATCCAATACCAATAGTTGTTTTATTTGATACTAAAACAATTGCATTAGATTTTACAAATTTGCATACATTAAAAGAAAATATTAAATTTTCAAATTGTGATTTAGTAGGTTTTTTTTTGGAAACAATTTTAAAATTTTTTTTTAAATTTTTTTTTGTATCTTCTGATTGTATTAGTATTGTATCATTAAAAGAATTAAATCTTAAAATTTCACTTAAATTAAAATTAGAAGAATCAATTAATCTTAAATTTTTCTTTTTTTTGAGTATGTCAATAGCAGATTTATCAAAACCATTTCCAATTATTACTTCCAGATAAATATTATTTAATTCTAACGCTAAATTTTTATTTATTTTGAAATTACAGAAAATGATTCCACCAAAAGCACTTATGGGATCACATGTTAAAGCCGATTTGTAACTCTCTAATTTATTTTTAAGTATTGAAATTCCACAAGGATTTGAATGTTTTATTATAACTGTACCAGTATTTTTAGGTAGTGATTTAGATATGTTCAAAGCTGCAAATATATCGTTATAATTATTATAACTGAGTTTTTTTCCATGAAGTTGTTTTATATTTAGTGTTTTGTTTTTTGAATAAATAGCACTTTGTTGGTGAGGATTTTCACCATAACGTAATTTTTCAATTAAATTTCCATAAATAATTTTTTTTTTTTTCAAAAAAATTATTATTAATATTGTTAAAATATTCAGTAATTAAAGCATCATAATAAGCTGTTTCTGTAAAAGCTAATCGAGACATTTTTTCTCTAAATTTGAGAGAAGTTGACCCATTATTTGTATTTAACTCTTTAACCAATTCTTCATATTGATCGATTGAAGTAATAACAGTTACATCGTTATAATTTTTAGCAGCGGCCCTTACCATAGCAGGACCTCCAATATCTATATTTTCAATAATTTTTTTATGGTTTTTTGTAGTTCTAAGTGTTTCTTCAAAAGGATAAAAATTTACTATTACAAGATCAATGTTTTTAAAATTATTTTTAATTAAATCTTGTTTGTGAAATTTATTTTGTCTTTTGTTTAATATACCTGCATGTATCTTTTGATGAAGAGTTTTTACTCTTCCATTTAAGATTTCGGGAGAGTTAGTATATTCCGAAACTTCTCTGCAATTATATTTAAGTTTTTTAATTACTTTAAAGGTTTTACCAGAGCTGATTATTTCAATTTTATTTTTTTTTAAAACTTTTAGTAGTGATTTCAAATTTTTTTTATCTGATACTGAAATAAGTGCTCTTTTAATTTTTTGCATTATAATTTTGTTAATTGCCAATAAATATTTTCATTTTGATTATTTGTGATTCCAGAAATAAAAATATTTTGGTTTTGTATATAAGAATTTTTATTACCGAAATATAAACCATTATCAATATTTATATTAAAGTTATCACAAGTAAATTTCCAACCTTCATCTTCTAATTCAATTAGAATAGTTTTATTATCTTGTGTTTTCATTAGTTTTATAGTTGGTTCTAAGTGAAATCTAATGTCAAATTTAATATTAAATTTTGATTTTTTATTTATAATTTTATCTATGCCAACAAATTTATTTTTTTCAGGATAAAATTCAATTTCTCTTTCATGGATTGAGTTATATTTTTTTTGATATCCATTGTGAGAAACATTTATTTTCCAAAAATTTTTTTCAAAAACTATATTTTTTTTTAAAATTTTTAAATCGTCATTAAGAATAAAATTATTTTTATCTATTTTTTTAAAATGACATGATGAATGATCATCGAGAATTAAAGTATTATGAGTAGCTGTAGATTTTGATAATTTTTTTAACTTAAGATTTTTACTTTCATAATATCCACAATTACTGATTAATTTTTTTCCATTTGAAATAATTTCAAAAGACATCGCACCTGATTGATAATTTTTTGAAAAATTTAAATTTGGTGAGTTGCCTACATCCATTATTAAGGAAATTTTTTTATTTCGTAAAATTACATATCCTCCAAATTCTTTACTTTCATTTTTAAAAGCATAACCAAATCTTTTTAAATAATGATCAAACTCAGAATTATTAGCTATATTATTACCATTAAATAGAATATCGGATTTGATATTCTGCCATACAAAAGCATAACCTTGACCTAAATAATATATAGTTTCGTTAATTTGATCGGGGATAGTAACTTGAGCCTCTTTGAACCATTCTCTAATTAAAATAAAATATTTTAAATAGAAGATAAGTTGTTTGATATTCCTAGATT
>MDTE01065179.1_pt1 | contig 11068 bp, 10 predicted proteins | sample 811231 | NCBI WGS metagenome assembly MDTE01 (sample SAMN05326651, study PRJNA326480) | marine metagenome | isolation source: seawater | place: Indian Ocean: Red Sea | collected 2010 | reverse complement strand
AATAAATATTGATTTTGCTACGTTAAAAAATTGGCGCAGGCTTGGAAAGCTTGTGTACTGTCAAAGGTACCGTGGGTTCGAATCCCACTCTCTCCGCCATTAAATCGATCTTTTAAATTTATGAATTTTTTTTTTAAGCTTATAAGACAGTTTGAAAAACCAACTATTTTGATCTTGTGTTAATCTTCTAAAGTTAATAATTTTTTTATCCCTATTTGTTATACCATTAGTAAATTCTTTATAATGGTCAATTATTCTTTTGTCGTAATTTTTTTTAAACTTTTCGTCTTTTAAAAATATTGCAATAAAATCATTAGTAGCTTCATCACCTGAGTAATTATGCGTAAAGCTTTCTAGAAGCTCAGTATTAAAACCTTTTTTTTTACCCCATTTAGTTAATGTAGTAGCGGCATCTGGATAAAATCTCCAGTTATCACTATCATGTCTATGAAAAGGGCCGTTTGCCGGAACATTAAGAAAAAAAAGTCCATGTGGTTTTAAAATTCTTTGTATTTCAGCAAACGTTTCCCAAAAAAAATCAATGTGTTCAAAGGTTGATACAGAAACCACAATATCTACTGAATTGCTTTCAATAGGAAAATTGTAAGGATTTTCTAAAACAATATTTACATTTTCTCCCTTTACAAGATCCAGACCTATATATTCTGATTTAAAATCAATTTCAGTTTTAATAGTTCCGTTAACATTTAAAGAACCAACATCAACAATTTTGGGATTATTAAATTTCTTAAGGTACGTTTCTTTAAAAAGATTGAAACTCTTTTTTCCAAAAGGATGCATAAAATATTTAATAAAATTAATAGATGATTTTAATGCAGTTGTATAGTCAAGTAAGTATAATAATAAGAGTTTAGCAAGCCGCTAATTAAGCAATTTTTCTTTTGCTTTCTCAAATTCTTCTTTAGTTAAAGCTCCTGATTTATACATTTCATTTAAATCCTTTATCTGTTGAGCGAGACTATTGTTACTATCAGTTTGGGTTGATTTTTTCTTCTTAACTACTTTCTTTTTTTTATTACCAATTATTTTTGCAGCAAGAGTTGTTTCTCCATATATTTCTTTCATCCAGTCAGCTTGTTCTTTGTAAGTTAGATGTTTGTCACTAACATTTGTTACAACACAAGACGGTAGTCTATTAGAATTATATCCATTACAGGAATCAACTGCCAGTTTTACAGCATCTCTTTCGCTAACAAGTGATGATTTCCATGCCCATGCTCCACTCTGACTTTCTGCCCAAGCTTTTTTTCCACCCCATTGAAAATAATTTTTATTCCAATGCTCTTTAACTTCACTATTTCTTTCTTTATCATTCATGAATACTAGATCTGACATTGTTTTACCCTTAAGTCTTGATTCTGTGGTATTTGTAGGAAAATTATTTATTTTTTTTGTATAGCCGCTAAATTCAAATTCTTCTTCCTCTTCCTCTTCAACTTTTTCTACTTTCTTTTTTGTTTCTTTAGTTTCGGTTTTTTTTGCTACAGCTTTATCTTCTAGCTCTGATATTGAAACCTCAGTAAGCATTTGATCATTTTTATAAATAGTACAAATCATGTCATCAGACATTTCGGTCGAGGGATCGGGTTCTGCAGTTACTATTTTCATAGCACTTCTGTACCCACTTGGTGCATGAATAAAATAAACACTATTATATGAGAATCCTTCAAGGGCTTCCTTCATCTCAGTTATATTTCCTACATATTCAAGAGTAGCATCCCATCTTACAGCATAAAATTTTTCTCCATTTAATTCAGTGGTCCCCAAGTATTCTTTAATCATTTCAAAATTCGAATCTTTTTTTAATATTTTGATAAATTCTTTTACCTCTTTAGGATCTTCGCCTGCAGCTAAATACATACCTTCGAAGTCTTTAAACATTTTTAACATTTTTTTGTTTGCATCTTCACGTTTAATTCCTAGTGTTAATTTCTCTCCATAATTGATTGCACGTTCACCTAAATATTTTGCAATGGTTTTAAACATTTTTTTTATTTGCTTTATATCTTTTTTGGAATATTCAACAGAACCAGGAATGTAGTCTGAGCTTGCCTTAACTTTAGATAATGTTCCATCTGATTTTATTTTTTGTTGAGATTTCATAATTAAGCTGCCGTCTTCTCCTAGATCAAAAGTTATTTCTTCAACTAAAGTTTGTTTTTTTCCAACAACATCAATGTATGAATTAAATTTTAAATCAATATAAGAATGTTCAACAGTAACACCTGCTTCACATGATTGACGATATTCTTTATTTAGTTTTATTATTTTTGTTTCAACTTCTGCTTTTGCTATAGGAATATCTAAATCGTCAATATTAGCGAAACTGATATTACTCAACAACAAACCCAGAAACAAGATTCCCAAAAGTTTTTTCATTGATCTACAACTTTAAAAACATAACAAGCCTCCATCAACTCTAGACGCTTTTTTTTCTTTAAATCCTCTCTAAATTTATACAAAACATAGCAACCCTCCAATGCTGATTGAATTGCTTCTTCTTTAGTTGGTTTTGCTCTTTTTATGAAAACATTTTCATCTATGTTATTTTTAACAATAGCCAAAAATTCCTCAGCAAAAATAGTATTGCACCACAACAAACCTAGAGCCAAAAACACTAAAAGTTTTTTCATAAATTAATTTAATAGTTTCTTTTTAGCTTTTTCAAATTCTTCTTTAGTTAAAACTCCAGATTTATACAATTCATTTAGTTCTTTTAACTCTTTAGAAATATTACCTTTATTACTTTTTTTCTTTTTCGAAGTAGTTGTTGTGACTGCTGATGCTCTTAAAAAACCTAATTCTGCTAGTTTTGATTTAATCTCAGATGCACTCATTTTGCTATGAAATTTAGATTCTTTTTTTCCTTTATTAATTCCATTACTCCATTTTACTGTTCTGCGTTTTGCAAACACTTTGCAATCTTTATTAAAATATCTTTCACATATTTCTAATTCTCTTGTATAACCTCCAGAGACACATTGGACGTTTTTTGGGCACTTCCACATATATGCTGAACTACCATCTATCGGGACAAGAAATAGCCCTGGCTTATCCTTCATTTGTATATATTTAATAAACGCATCAACTGCAGTTGGTTTAAGCTTAAGTTCGCCTCGACCTATTGGGCCAGCGTTAGCTGATGAAGATATTAAAAATAAATTTAGTATTAAAATTATTAGAAATTTTTTCATTTAATTAAGTAATTTTTCTTTTCCTTTCTCAAACTCTTCTTTTGTTAGCACGCCTTCTTTATAGAGTTCATATAATTCTTTAATTTCCACCGAAATGTTTCCATTTGTACTTATAGTTTTAGTTGCCTCAGTTATCTCACCAACACCAAACATTGTTAAATCCAATTTATGTCTTTCTTTAGCTCTTATTTGATTTTCAAAATATTTATGTCTTTTGGCTGCAATTTTAATAAATTTTTCCATAAACTTTTTATGCTCTGGATATTTATCTATATTCTGAGGATGGTATTCACTCGCTTCTTCGGAAGTGTATTTACTCTTGGGTCCGCCATTTGTTTCTGGATTCATGCAGAACTCTAATGACAAGACTGTTTCAGAAATTGTTGGAACATAAAAAAATGTATACGAACAAAGCAATATCCGAGTTATTTCTAAATTATATTTATTAATTACATATTTTTGCTTTGTGGTAGTTCTTTGTGGATCGTCGGGTGCAAATAATAATTTATGTATATCTATGTGCCGAACTAGAAAACAATTGAAAAAACCACCTTGTTTTCTTCTTTCCATAACTGTGTATTCTGATCTTTGATAACAACCATCGTATTTATTTTTAAAAAAAATTTCTTCGTAAAAAATTTTAAGATATGCGAGATATTTCTGAGAACCTATTCGATCTAGTGATAAAGATTGGTGATATACATTTCCTTTTGTATTTATTAGCCATTTTCCAGCTATTTCAATGCCCCAGGATCTCCATAAATCCATTAACACTAATTGAAATTTTTCTCCCGCAGGCAACAAATGTTTAGTATTTTTTACCCAAACAACTTCATCTTCATAAAATTTTCCTATTTTCCATTTTGTTTGTTTAGCGCTTAATGGCGTGTTAAATAAAATTAAACTTAATACTAGAATCCCTAGGATTTTTTTCATAAGAAAATGCTATCACGATTAGCAACTTAATTAGAGTCTAAAAAAGGCTACTCTATGCATCATTTTTGATATTTGTTATGGTAAGATAGAAATAACGAATCGAATTATCTTGAAAGGAGAAAATTATGTTGGTTGTATTAGGCATAGTTGCAGTAGTTTGGTACATGAATAAATAATTTATTATTAATTAAAACGCCTATCTTTACTCAAAAGTAAAATTGATAGGCGTTTTAAAGAAAAACTAATTAAATACACTCCACAACACCATCAATTCCTATTTGAAGTTTAGTTTCTAAGCCATAAGCTGGTGTTTCATCAAGATCTAATATTTCTATTCTTTTTTTTAAAACTTTGTATTTACCTGTTTCAGAGCATAATTTTAAAGCTTCAATTTCAAAATCTTCTTTTAGTTTATCTGTAACTTTTTTTGCTTTTTTTGTATTAGATTCAAACTGACTAACTCTTACCCATTTTTTTGCTACAAGCGAAATATTTTTTGTATTTTTACCAGAAAAATCATCAGCCTGCGTATCAGCTTTACTTTGGCATGGGATGCTTGAACCATCTTTACTTATACATTCACCCAAACCATCTTGATTGCCTGCAATAAAGTTTCCGATAAAAGCTGTGCCGTCAGGATATGAAAATGTTCCTTTGCCATGTCTTTTACCATTTACAAATTCACCAGAATATTTTTTACCATCAGGGTAAAATAAAGTTCCTTTCCCTTCCAATTTGTCATTTTCAAAAGCTCCAAAATATTTTCTTCCATCTTTCCAAACTTTATTTCCATCACCATGACTTTTACCGTTTTTCCACTGACCAACATATTTGTCACCATTTTTCCAAATAAAGGTTCCATATCCATGCGGCATATAATTTTTGAATTCACCAACATATTTAGCTCCTCCGGGATATAAAGAAATTCCTTTTAAAATTTCTCCATCAACAAATATACCATCATACTCATGCCCTGTTTCTGATTTAAATTTACCTTTACATTTGGTCCACTTTTTATAATCAGCTCCTTGGCATTCGACTATTTTATTTTGTTCTTCTTTTAATTTTTCTTGTGCTTTTAAAATTTGTTTTTGTTCTTCACTAATTTCAGCTTCTTCAATTTTGACTTTATCCCAAACCACTTTAACATCTGAGCAAAAACTCTCTCTTTTAGAACTCAATTTATATAAATCCATATCAATTCCACTTTGCTTTTTGAATTGCAATTTAGTTACAGATTTATCATCAGCATTTAAAAAGTATTGAAAATAAACATCATCACCTTTTTGACTTTTAATTTTTTCGCTAATAATTCTATCTTTTTCTATTGATTTTATTTTATCAGTAAAATTTTGGACAGTGCCATCCGTAGCTTCTAAAGTAACTTCAATAACCTTTCTATCGGTGTTTATTACATAATCTCCGGTTACTGCATTACTCAAGATACATTTTTTGAAATAGGAAGATTCAGCGAAGGCATTGATGTTAAACAATAGTGATAAAATTAAGCTAAAAAATAGTTTTTTATACATAAATCAAGTAAATATTATTATAAGCTAGAAAACTTTAAACTAACAATTGATTTTTATTGTTAAAGTCATGTATCATTAATTTTAAAATAATAAAAAGGAGCTGACAATGGCTATAGCAGCATTAATATTAGTTGCATATTTAGTAGCAAATCATTAAGGAATTCTTCTAACTCCGATCACTTTAAGATTTGCGGTTTTATAAATCCTATTGATAGTTTTATTTATAGGCATCACTAAGGTTTTCTTTAATGGACCATAGGCGTGGATTAAATGATGCTTAGAAATGGCAGCAGCAACATGACCTTTCCAAAATATTAGATCATTTTTTCTGATATTGTTTAATTTAATCTTTTTTTTAAAATATTTAATTTGGTCTTTTGTATCTCTCGGGCAGAATTTATTATTAAAATTTAAACACAATTGTATGAGCCCTGAACAATCAATACCGCTATAATGTTTTCCACCCCACTTGTATTTTGTATTAATAAATTTTCTAATATATTCAAAAATATTTTTAGTCTTATAATTAATCGCTTTTAAGTCATTTTCTCTAATCCAAAAGTTATCAAATTTATAGAATTTATTTTTTTTATTTATAATTTTAACTCTTGATCCAAAACTAAGCCTTTTTTTTATCTTGCTCTTTAGATTTGGTTTTGAATATAAATTTGCATATAAATTAAAAACTTTATGGGTATTTTTTTGATTTTTGGTAAAATTATTTTTTTTTATAAAACCTTTATAGCGATCTAAATCATTTATTATTTTGTACCAAGATCCTTTTTTACTTATTTTTTTAAAAGTTTCGCCGTACAAAATTTGCGTTACAATTTCAGATTTTAAATTTTCTTTTTTGTAAACATTGATAAATGTTAAATTGTTTCTCACTGTAATTTAAGTTTATTTCGAATAAACCAAAGAAAAATCAGAGAAGGTATTACCATTAAAGCTGTAATTACAAAAAATATACCCCAATCCCCATTTAACCAATCAACCATAGCCCCAGAAGAAGCTGCCAAAGTTGTTCTGCCAGCCGTTCCAATTGATGCAAGTAGTGCATATTGTGTTGCTGTGTAAGTTCTATCTACAAGCATTGAAATAAAAGCAACAAAAGCAACTGTTGCAAACGCTGCAGCCATATCATCAAGAACCACGGCAACAGCAAACAGCCATTCAGATTTTCCTGACCAAGCGAGAGCAGAGAATAAAAGGTTTGTTGCTGCCATTAGTATTCCAGAAACAAACATGGCTTTTATTACACCTGAACGTATTGCAAACAAGCCACCTAAAAGAGTAAATACAACAGTTGTAATCCATCCCAAACCTTTTGAATAAAGAGCTATGTCACCTTTTGAAAATCCTATTTCTTTATAAAATACAATCGACATTCGGCCAAGGAAAGCTTCTCCAATTTTAAAAAGAAATACAAATCCCAAAATACCTAAAGCAATTTTAAAACCATTTTTTTTGAAAAAACTTATTATAGGTCCTCCAATTGTTCCGCTGACCCATGCAAGTATTTTTGTAACAAAATTAGAAGAACCCAATTTTTCCTCAATCATTTGATCAGTTTTTCTTTGAGCCTCTCGCCTTTCCGTTGGCTGAGATTCGTGAACAAACATTAAGCCGATATTGCAAGCTATTATAACAATTCCAAGAATTAAAAATGTAATCTGCCAATAATTTTCAAACCCAGCTTGCTGAAAAAATTCTGCAGCATTTAGCGCAATTACGCCTCCCAACTTATATCCAGTCCACCAACCAACAACAGCCATAGCAGCACCTGCTTGCATTGATCTTCCTTCATTTTTTCCGATCTGTTCAATTCTTAATGCATCAACCGTAATATCTTGAGTTGCTGAGGCTATGGCAATAATTAAACCTACCGTAATTACCAAAGCTAAGTTTGTGACAGGGTTTATTATGCTCCAAAAGATTAAGCTAATAAGAATAATGGATTGCATAGTGACAATCCAACCACGACGATGACCAATTTTATTTGTTAACCATGGAATACGAACTCTGTCTATTATTGGTGCCCAAAGATAATTGAATGCATAAACTGCAAATATTAATCCTGCCCATCCAATAGTGCTACGACTTAGCCCATCTTCTTTTAACCAAAGACTTAAACTGCTTCCAATGAGAACCCAAGGAAAACCACTTATTATTCCTAAAAGTAAAATTCTTATCATTCGTCTATCTAAGTAGACCGAAAAACTTTCTGAGAATGTTTGTTTTTTAACTATCTCCATAACGCTAAAAAATTAATTTTTCCAAAATGATGGAAAAAATAAAACTAGTACTGCAAACAGTTCTAGTCTACCAAGAAGCATTCCCAAACTCAAACTTAATTTGGAAAAATCAGGCAAATCACTAAAATTCCCATTAGGACCGATTACACTACCTAATCCAGGACCAACGTTTGATATAGCCGAAGCCGATCCAGATATTGCGGTAACAAAATCTAAACCATTCAAAGACAAAATTGTTGCTAAGATAAAAAAAATAAAGAAATAAATAAAAATAAAAGTAATAATTGAGTAAATAAATGTATTACTTATTTTTTCATTATTATACTTTACCGAAAATACACCACGAGGATAAACAAGCTTTTTAATTTGGTTTAATACAAAACTAATGAGTATTTGAAATCTAAAAATTTTAATTCCACAGGTAGTTGATCCAGCACAACCACCAACAAACATAAGAAATAAAAAAAATATTAATGGGAATTTACCCCATGAACTAAAATCGGCAGTCACATATCCTGTTCCCGAAAGAACAGAAACTACATTAAAGGCAGATATTCTCAAATTTTCAGAGAAGTTGTAGTCTTTATTATTTAGCATTAAATATAAAAACATCAACAATATAGAAATTATTAAAATATAAATTAAACCTCTAATTTGGGAGTCTTCTAAAAAAATTTTTTTATTACCTTTTATGAATTTTAAATATGCGATGAAAGGAATGCTTCCTAAAATTATAAAAATTATTGAAATAATTTCAATCCTTGGATTTTGAAAATGACCTATCGAATCACTGTAAGTTGAAAATCCTCCCGTTGCAATTGTTGTCATAGAGTGAGCAATGCTATCAAATACGTTCATGCCAACAAACCAATATGATAACGCGCAAGCAAAAGTTAAAAAGAGATAAATTACGGAAATTATTAAAGTTACTTCACGTGTCTTAGGTAAAATTTTTTCCGTGGTATCTGAGCTTTCCATTCTAAATAACTGCATACCACCAATATTTAATAGCGGCAGGATAGTGATGGTCATAACAATAATTCCTATGCCACCAAGCCATTGTAAAATAGATCTCCATATAAGAATACTTTTAGGAGTATTTTCCAAATTAATTATAATAGTCGAACCCGTGGTGGTGATGCCTGACATGCTTTCAAAAAAAGAATCAACTAATGATAAATTAAGTCCAGAAAGTAAAAAAGGCAAACCTCCAAAAATTGCAATACCAAACCAAGATAGAGTTGTTAAAAGGAAAGCTTGTTGTAAATTTAGCTTTCTGTTTTCTTCTAAATTTGTAAGCACAAGGAGTATTCCAACGAAAGCAGTTACCGATGCTGATGATAGAAAAGAATTACTTTTTTCATCATATATAAATTGTATAGAAAATGGTATAAGCATGAATGCTCCCAATATTATCAAGAGCACACCAATTGCAAAAAAAACAGTTTTATAGTTATTCATTTTTGAAGTCGGAGGTTATTTAAAAATAATTGAAATTCAACATAATAAGACCTTATTATATGTGTATTTTACTCATGAAATTTAATAAATCTTTTATAACGTGATTGATAAATCAATAATTGAAGCTACTAGCGCATGGCCTTTTGTCGAAGCAAGAAAACTTGTTAAAGATAGAAAAAAAATTTTTGAGAAAAAAGGAAAAATTATTTTACAAACCGGTTACGGTCCAAGTGGTTTACCTCATATAGGAACATTTGCAGAAGTAGCAAGAACTACAATGATGGCAAACGCAATTAAGCAAATTGTGGATATACCAACAGAGATTATTACTTTTTCAGACGACATGGATGGCCTGAGGAAAATACCTGATAATATTCCTGAAAAAGAAATTTTAGAGAAGCACATGCACAAACCACTCACAAGTATACCTGATCCTTTTAAGAAATATAAAAGTTTTGGCGAACATAATAATGAGATGTTAAAAAAATTTTTAAATGAATTTAAATTTAAATATTCTTTTAAAAGCTCAACCGATATTTATAAAAAAGGATTATTTAATTCCTCATTACTTTTAGTTTTAGAAAAATATGAAAATATAAAAGAAATTATACTTCCCACACTGGGCAAAGAAAGACAAAAAACTTATAGTCCCTTTTTACCCATATGCCCAGAAACAGGAAAAGTTTTGGAAGTGCCTGTTGTAGAAATTAAAAAAAAAGAAGGAAAAATTATTTATCAGGATGGTGGTAAGAAAATTGAAACTGAAGTTACAAATGGAAAGTGTAAATTACAATGGAAAGTAGACTGGGCAATGAGATGGTATGCTTTTGATGTAGATTATGAAATGTACGGAAAAGATTTAATTGAGAGCGCAGTTCTCTCCAGTAAAATTTGCCAAACTTTAGGAAAAAAGAGTCCCAATGGTTTTGCCTATGAAATGTTTTTAGATGAAAAAGGAGAAAAAATTTCAAAATCTAAAGGAAATGGAATAACAATTGATCAATGGTTAAATTATGCCTCACCAGAAAGTTTATCTTTGTATATGTATCAAAATCCTAAGAGAGCAAAAAAACTTTATGCAGACGTTGTTCCAAAGGCAGTTGATGAGTATTTAACATTTATTGATAAATTTGAAGAGCAAGATGATAAAGAAAAAATTTTAAATCCAGTTTGGCATGTTCATAACGGTAATCCGCCCAAAGAAAAGTCAATTATGCCATTTTCTGTTTTATTGAATTTAGTGGGCACAAGCAATGCTACGGATAAGGATGTATTGTGGAAATTTATAAAAAAAAATAAAAAAAATATTAAAGTATCAGATTATCCTATTTTAGATGGTTTAGTTGGTTATGCACTAAAATATTTTAAAGATATAGTTAAACCCAAAAAAAAATATAGAAAACCTAATGAAAAGGAAAGAAAAGCATTACAAGATTTAGTTAAAAGATTAAAAGATTGTAAGGAGCAGACGGATCCAGAAGCTATACAAACAATCGTTTATTCAGTTGGAAAAGATAATGGATATAAAGAAAATTTAAGAGAATGGTTTAAAGCAATTTATGAAATAATTTTTGGCGATCAAGATGGTCCAAGAATGGGATTTTTTATAAGTTTTTTTGGTATAAAAGAAAGTATAGAATTGATTAACAAATATATTAAATAATGTTTT
>MDTE01018816.1_pt1 | contig 11068 bp, 12 predicted proteins | sample 811231 | NCBI WGS metagenome assembly MDTE01 (sample SAMN05326651, study PRJNA326480) | marine metagenome | isolation source: seawater | place: Indian Ocean: Red Sea | collected 2010 | reverse complement strand
TACTTTCATAATTTTTTGGTGGGCAAGAAGAGATTCGAACTCTTAAACCTTTCGGTACTAGTTCCTAAGACTAGCGCGTATACCAATTCCGCCACTTGCCCGTGCTGAAGTTATTATCAAATTAAAATATAATATCCAACAATTAAACAATCTAAATTTTGCTATCTTTTATATTTGATTTTCATTGGGTCCGATTGTAACGGTTAAACCGTTTAATTCTTCAGTTAAATCAATCTGGCAGCCACATCTTGAATTTTCTTTTAATTCGCTTGCATTATCTATAGCCAATTCTTCTTCTGAAGTTTTGGGATTTAGTTGATCCAACCATTCTTTTTCTACATAAACGTGACAAGTTCCACACATAGGTTCTCCTCCACAAATACCATAAGGATTAGCTAATTCGTGTTTGTCAATAAGTTGCATTAATGTTTGTCCTTTTTCTCCTTCTAAAACGTGTTTCTTGTTCTTTCTGTCTGTTATATTTACTTTTATTTTAGTCATAATTATCCACCATGTTGTGTAGGAAATTTTTCATCAACTTTTATATCAGGGGTTTTTAATATTCTTAATGCTTCATTTGCAACATCTTTATCTTGATCTTTTGAAAGTTTTTCTAATTCAGCTTTTGGAAGAGATGGGTTTCTACAAACAGCTTTTCTAACATGTGGATCCTCATCATTAGCAAATCTAGTCAACTTTAAGGGCTCTGTTTTAGGATTTAACGCCTGAGCTAGTTTAAAAGAAGAAATAGGTTGATCGGGGGCTGGTATAACATGTGATGGCTCCACAAAATCTTCCTCTTTTTTAAATAAATAAATAATTTTCAATATTCCATAAACTATATATAAAAATATGTTTAAAAAGAAAGTTATTATGTTCTGTAATACTCCTCCTTTATATGGATCCATTGGTTATATTTTTTATTTAAAGTTATCTAACTTGTTTGTTTCTATGGAACAGAAAATACTTAACAAAAAAAGAAAAAGGAACACCTGCATGTACTCTTATGTTTAAGAGGCTTTCAGTCGCTTTCCAAACTGTTCTGTTAAAAGGGTTATCAGGAAAATCTGCAACAATTTTTTCTACTATCTTTTTTACACCTGGAAATCTTATAAGAAGATGAGAAAATCTAGATAATTTTAATATATATAAACCTAGTTTATCTCTACGATAATTATCGTAATAAACCATTTTGATACTTCCGAAAACATTCTTTCCATAATTGTATCCTGAGTTATGTACGTTCTCTGCATCTTTTCCTGTTTTATGCATTGCTTGACGACTAGCCAAATAAGCTTCGTCAGCTGGAAGAGTCACTTCACTTTTTGCATCGGCAGCTTTAAAAGATTCCTTTCTCCAAGTTGTTGGAGCTACACTACCAGGTGCCATTACATCTGATGCTTGATATTGTCCAAGTTCTAATCCTATATTATTAATTTCTAAACCAGGAAAAGGTTTAAAAATATTAATTCCATGCACTCCTCTTGGTCCTGTAATTCTTCTTGCCATGTTTATAGTATCCCATGTCAACTCTCTTGTTTCTCCGGGTAGTCCTAACATAAACTGCATGGAGTACCTCAAACCATATTTGTTCATTCTGTCTGTAACTTCTATCATTTGAGAATTTTTAACACTCTTTCTTAAAGTTTTATATCTAAACTGCTCATTGCCAGTTTCTAAACCAAATCTAATCAATCTGCATTTTTTTGTTTCGGCAAGAGCTTTACAAACCTCTTCTGTAAGTTCAGGTATAACCGCATTTACAGAATATGTAGCTTTAATACCGGCTTTTGTATATTCATTACAAAATTCAATTATCCATTTAGGATTATAAGTTAATGTGCTGTCATTGAAAAAAAAGTCTGTTGATCCGTATTTATCCTCCAACATTTTTAATTCTTCAATAACATGAGGTACGCTTCTTAAATTTGTATAATCTTTTCCTTTCATCCCTGCTGCAACATGAATTTTTTTATAGCCATCATTAAAGCAATATGTGCATGGATAAGGACAACCTCTACCAGCTAAAACCTGAGTGAAAGGAACAATTTTAAAATATGGATCTTTTTTCCAATATATATCTCGGTCATCAAAAGGTGTTTCATCCATATTCATTAACCAATGTCTCATAGGATTTTTTTTAATTGTTCCGTCAATTTGTTTTATATGTAAGTTGCCTATATTAAGATTTCTCCAGTTATTTCCTTTATCAAGTTCATTGCATAATTCAATTAAAGGATCTCCACCTTCACCAACACAAATAATATCTAAATTTGAATTTTTAATTATTTGTGGCATAAAAGTAATATCATAACCTCCTGCTATTAATATTGAATCTATCTTAGCTTCTTTTAATTCATCAACTGTTGCTAGCATATGATTTCTGTATGAAGTAAGAACTGAAAAAGCTATTAAATCTGATTTGTGTTTTTCGCAATATTTAACAATCTCGGATGGGCTTCCTATAGCAACATCAGTAGTATGCCCTGCTCTTTTAAGATATGCGGAAAGCACTTGTGTGCTTTGTAATGGAAAAAACATTTCCTGTGCGAATATTACGTGAGCCATTTGTTACTATCCTAAATTTATACAATACATTTTTTTAAATTGTAAGTAAAATCAAAATTCACTTTTCATTAATTTTCTTACTAAAATAAAACTTATTATTACAGAAACGAATATGCCGCAAGCTTGAGAATAAACTTCTGGAACACCTAAATATTCTTTAGACATATATTGAATTGACGAATGAGATGATAATGTAATTAAGTTAATTATAATATATATTGGAAAACCTTTAAAAATTGAGACATTGGATTTAAATGTCCAATATCGATTTAAAAAAAATATTGGCACCGCAGCAACAAGATAGCCTAATAAACCAGATATTAAATAGTGAATGTCAAATAAGACCAAAGCAAGAAGGAAAACACAATAATTGATAAACACACCAAGGACTCCAACTATTGAAAATTTTACAGCCTGGTGAAATATTTGTCTTAGAGATTTTATATTAAACATATAAAATTATGCTCGATTTTTTATCAAATTAAATGATATTGTCCAAGATAATTAAACAAATTTGATTTTATTGCTTTTTTTTGCAATATAAACTCTTATGAAAAACCAAAGAAAAATTATAAAAGAATGTATCGATCAAAATAAACTACTAATAAAAAAGAAATTATCTGTACAAACTTTTTCTAACGTTAGTATAAGATTAAATGATAAATACTTTGCTATTAAACCAAGTGGAGTATTGCCTGATAAAATAAAATTAGAAAAATGTCCTGTTATAAAAATAAGTGATGGAAAGAAAATATCTGGCTCCTACAATCCATCGACTGATACACCTACTCATAGAATTATATATAAAAAATTTCCAGAAATAAAAAGTATTGCTCATACTCATTCTAAGTATGTAACTGCATGGGCTCAGTCTGGTAAATCAATACCAATTTATGGAACCACGCATGCAGATTATTGGCAGTCAGAAATACCTGTAACAAATTTTATAAGTCAAAAAAATTTAAAAAAAAACTATGAGGAAAATACAGGAAATTTGATTGTTGATACATTAATAAAAAAAAAATTAAAACCTTATAACTGCCCAGGAATAATTGTTTCGGGTCATGGAGGATTTTCTTGGGGTAAAAATAATACTGATGCAGTAAAAATTTCAGAATTAATGGAATTCATAGCTGAACTAGCTTATTTTACTGAGCAAATAAAAGTGAAGAAAAAATTACCTAAATATATTAGTAAAAAACATTTTGAAAGAAAGTTTGGTAAAAAGTCCTATTATGGACAAAAAAATTAATGATTATAGAAAAAAGTTTCGTAAAAGATATAAATTTTTTTATTTATAAAAATAAACATCTAATTATTTATATTTTTATAGGAGTTTTATCATTATTATTTGAAATAGGTATCAGAAATTTACTAATAAAATTTTTTAGTAATAAAACACCTTTGTTACATGTTTCTGTTTTGTGTGGAGTAATTTTTGCTTTTTATTTTAATATTAAATTTAACTTTAATGTTCCAAAATTTTATTTAAAAAGATCATTAGCATACTTTTTAATAATATCATTTGGAGCTTACGTAGTTCAGTTTTCAATAAAAAGATATATAGACTTCGGTAATTTAAGTTTTGAACAAACGAGATTTTTAATTTCTGGCATGTTTTTCTTAATTGGTTATTTTTTCCATTTGAAATTTTCTTTTAAAGACGACATTAAGGTTGGTGTTGCAATATATGCCAACGGTTATGAGGATGTAAAAAAAATTTTTGAAAAAATCGGCCCATACCCAGATTTTATTCATGTAGATATTATTGATAAAACTATGAATGAAAAAGCTTTAGATACAAAACTTTCAAAACTAGAAGTGGTAAAAGCTTATTGGCCTAATCGTCAAATTCATACACACATAATGTCAAAACATCCATTAAATTGTTTGGATGATGAAATTTACAATTACTCCGATATTATATATTTTCATCACGAGTGTTTAGATGAGAAAAAAGAAATTATAAATAAAATTAAAAATCACAAAAAAATCCCAGGACTAGTTTTACATAGTATTAATGATTATGAAAATTTAGAAGAAATAGTAAAAGATTTTACTGAAATTTTAATTTTATCAATAAGAAAATGTGGGATATCAGGTCAAAATTTTGAACCAAAAGCATTCGAATTAATAAATAAATTAAACTCTTTAAGCCAAAGAAAAAAATTCAGAGTATGTGTTGATGGTGGGGTAAAAAGTAATTTAATTTCAAAATTTTCAAGTGAAAGAGTTGTGTCTGGGTCAGATGTTTTAAATAATAAAAATCCTAAAAGGCAAATTATGAGATTACAAACATTATCTCGTTATGAAAAATGATAAAAAAATTAAAATAGGTAAAAACTTTGGAAATAAATTAATTAAACAATTATACAAAGAAAAAGAAATTATATCTGTTACGATAGTTGGGTCTTTTGCTAAAAGCTATAATTTAAATAAAATTGGTGATTTAGATATTGTTATAATATGTAAAAAAATCTCACCTAATTTAATTAAGAAGTCTAAAAATAAAATTAAAAAATTAAAATCTAAATGTTCTGAAATAAAAAGAACTCTTAAAATAAATGATACTTTTGGGCCAGTAAAATTTGATGCAAAAAAATATTTTACAGTTCATTTAATGTTTTATGACATCGCAGGACACAAACAACATGCAATTAATAGTCCATTTACTTGTTTTGACTGGCAGAGAAGCAACTGGTTTATAGGTAAGCGAATGCAAGAAATATTTCCTGTTAAAAATATATATTTGAGAGATTTTTTTGAAGCGCGAAGAAGTTCTAACGAATATCTAAGAGATCTTAAAAATAATAATATTTCAATAAGGAAATTTCAAATTAAGAAAAATAAAGTTTTTTTAGTAAGAAAAAATTATAAAATTAATAAAAAAAATAGAGGAGAGTTTGTTTATCATATTATTAGCAACTTGATAAATAACTATAATAAATTTGATACTAATAAAAATTCTCATATATCAAAGAGCAAATTTAATAGATTGTTTTTAAAAATAACTAAAAATAATACGTATCTATTAAATGAATTTAAAAAAATAAAAAAACAAAAAATTAATTTAAAGGACAGATATTCCGCTAAATCAATAGTTTTAGCAGAAAGGTTTTTAAAATATTTTAACTTGTTTTTAGCTTATGAAAGTAAAAAGTTTAGTAAAATTGCTTTTTTACGTCATGCAAAAACAACATTAAACGATGGTACATTTTTAGGACAAGGAAGAAATCCAGATATTTTGAAAATAAAATCAAATATAAAATCTACGGAAAAGTATAATTTTATTTTTTCCAGTCCACTAAAAAGAGCTCTCTCTACAGCTGAATTTTTTAAAAAAAAGAAAATTATAATTAATGATTATTTAAATGAAATAAATTACGGCAAAGCTGAAGGTTTGACAATTAATCAATACACAAAAAATTTTCCAAAAAAAATTAATATGTGGAAAAAATTTGTAGACGTTAAATTTCCGCAGGGTGAAAATATGAATGACGTAAAAAAAAGAGTCGAAAAATTTATCAAAAGAGAAGTTATAAATAAATTAAGTAGAAAAAATTTTTTTAGTGCACTCGTTGTAACTCATAACGTTTTTTTGAGATGTTTAGTAGGACATTTTTTAGACATAAAAGTTAGAGATTATTTCAAAATTAACATTAAACATTTGCAAAAATTTGAATTTATACTAAAAAATAATAAAATTTACCCAAATTTTAAAAGAGAAGATTTTAAACAATTGTTTGCTTCCTTATATGATTAAAATTGCTGTTTTTATAATTCCAAAAAAAAAGATTAAAAATAAAATTTTAAATCTAAAGAAAATAGTTAAAAAAAATTTTGGAAATCAGCCTTATCTGTCACACTTACCTCACTGCACGCTATTTACAATGAATGTTTCTAAAAATATTCTCAAAAAGAAAAATAAACTTAAAAAAATATTGGTTAAAAAAAGTTCAAAAAATATATTATTGATAAATAAAACAGGTTTATTTTTAAATGACCCAATAACTCAAGGTCAAACAATATATTTTAAAATCATTAAAAACTCTTTTTTAAAAACACTTCAGTCAACCTTACTAAAATCATTCAGTAAATTTAGAAGCAATAGCACAAAAGTAAAATTTAAATTTTCTTGGATGCAAAAAAATTATATTAAATATGGATATCCATTTGTTGGCGCAAACTGGAAACCGCATCTAACTATAGCTTCTATTACTAATTTAAGTAAAAAAAATAAATTTGTAGAAAATTTTCTAAAACAAAAAGTTAATTCTAAGGAATTTATTAAAAAAGTATACGTTTACAAAATAAATAAAGATAAACATACTTACTTGTGGAACATTAATTTAAATTAAAATATGAAACAACGAACTGTAAATATAATGCCTATGGCAGGTGAAGGTAAAAGATTTAAAGACGCTGGTTACAAAGTTCCTAAACCACTTATTGATATAAATGGAGAACCTATGTTTATCAGATCGGCAAAATGTATGCCGGAAGCAGATTTATGGATATTTTTGGTTAAAGAAGATCTGCTTACACATGGTTTAATTGTAAAAAAAATAAATGAAAATTTTAAAAATAATAAAATTATACCTATTAAAGAAAAAACTGACGGACAAGCTTCTACTTGTTTTTTAGCCAAAAAGCATATTGAAAAAAATGATCAAATTTTTATAAGTTCATGCGATAATTATTTTGAGATAAACAAAGAAAATTTTTTTGTTACATCAAGTAAGCGTGATGTTTTGGTTTTAACTACAAATGCCAATGAAACACATCTTAAAAATACCAAATTATTTGGTTGGGTTAAAAAAAATAATTATGGGTCTTTTGATATTGCGTGTAAAGAACAAGTTAGTTCTAACCCTGAACAAGATAGGGTTATAGTAGGTTCCTTCTTCTTTAGAAATCTAAGTTTTTTTGAAAAATCTATTCAAGCTGTATTTGATAAAAAGAAAAAAATAAATAATGAATATTATCTAGATATGGCAATTATTGAAGCAATTAATTTAGGTTTCAATGTTGATGAAATTATTGTTAAAAATTATATTAGCTGGGGAAGTTACGAAGAGTTAAAAAAATTTAAAGAGAAAAATAATAAAATATTAAAATGAAAATTTTAAGCTTAGTATTACCTTGCTATAATGAGGGTGAAAATATAAACAAACTACTAGACACTGTAACAAAGTTACAAGAAACAAATAATAATATAGAAATTATAATTGTGGAGAATGGTTCCAAAGATGATTCTTTAACTAAAATTAAAAATCATCTTATTTATAAAAAAAATTCTATAACGCTACTAGAAATAAAAAAAAATCTGGGATATGGTCATGGAATAATTGAAGGTTTAAAGAAATCAACCGGTAAATATATTGGCTGGGGTCATGCTGATCTTCAAAATAGTCTTGATGACATTTATAATATTTTTAAAAACAACCTGAACAAATTAGAAGAAAATAAATTAGTTTTAAAAGGTAAAAGAATGAATAGAAATGCAATAGATAATTTTTTTACTAGCGGAATGTCAAAACTAGTAAATTTGTTATTTAAGTGTAAATTAAATGATATTAATGCGCAGCCAAAAATTTTTTCAAGAAATCTTTTAGAACTTCTTAAAAATCCACCTATAGATTTCTCCCTTGATTTATATCTTTTATTAACTGCTAATCAAAATAATTATAAAATACTCGAATGTCCCTTAATTGTTTATAAACGAGTTGCCGGTGAAGCAAAAGGTGGTGGTGCTTTGATGTCAAAAATTAAATTAACCTTTAGAACATTTGACTATATTTATAAAATTAAAAAAAGTGGGAAGTTTTAAAAATGGAAATAATTGTCCACAGAATAAATAATCTAGACGAATTAAAAAAAATACCCAAAAATTATGGAACTGAAATTGATATAAGATCTAATGGTTCTTCGCTTATTCTTAATCACGAACCTTTCAAAGGTGGTTTCGATTTTAAAAATTATATCGAAAATTACGAACATGGAACCTTGGTTTTAAACATCAAGGAATCTGGTATAGAAGATGAGGTTTTAAAAATTGTTCAATCTAAATCAATTAAATCTTATTTTCTTTTAGATGTGGAAATGCCATATCTTTATTCATCTTCCAAAAAAGGAAATAAAAATATAGCTGTTAGATTTTCGGAATTTGAAAGTATTAAAACTGTAGAATATTTTAAAAAGTTAGTAGACTGGGTATGGATAGATACTGTAAATATTCTACCAATAAAAAATGAAAACCTTCCAATTATATCAAATTTTAAAAGCTGTATTGTTTGTCCTGAAAGGTGGGGCAGAAAAAATGAAATTAGTGCTTACAAAAAAATGCTTCAAAAATTAAATTATAAACCTAATGCAGTAATGACAAGTTTTGATTGTGTTAAGTTGTGGGAATAAACATTCTATTTATTAATCAAGACAAGGATTAACGCTATCCATACTTGGGGGTACGGCAAATCTTGAATGTACAATTCCCCATTCAGAGTATTTTTCAATTGATGAAATGTTTGGATAATAAGGTTTAGCAATAATTGAACTTACGGCAGATCCAAGAAGTTTTTCAGAACTAATATGGTCGATATATTTGTAACGCACTTGTTGTATATCGGCTAAACAAATATAATTTTTTTTACTTAATTTTTTAATATCAGTAATATTGAAAAAATACTTGGAACCTCTAGTATAATCTTTTCTTGGTTCAGTAAAATAATTTGAATCAAATAAACATAAAATTGAAAATGAAAATATAAACAAGTGAGTAAATATTTTCTTATCATTAAAAAAATCATCTTTGACTAAAGAGAGAGAAATAATAAATAACATCATTATTTCTAGAGCAAAGAAACCAGGTAAAATTATATTATTGGAAATAAAAATTGATAAAAAAGTATATATAATAACTGTTAATGCAAATATATAACGAAGCAAATTGTCTAAAATGAACAAAAGCACACACCAAACAACTGGAACAAAAAAATAATAATATAAGTTTTGCAATGTAAAGTTTTTAAAAAATAAAACTAAAATATTACTTTCAAAAGTATTTAAAATTTGTGTTTTAAACAACAGTATTAAAATGCATGAACTAGGAATTACTAAAATTAAACATAAAAAATAATAATCATATTTATTAAAAGATAAAAAGTTACGGATTTTTTTTTTCAAAAAATACTTAGAAAGTAATAAATAAAAAATAATTAAGGTAAATAAAATAAAAATAAAATATTTGTAGTTTAAGATAATATTTTTTGAGATAGAGTTTCTCCACCAAGGGTATTTGTTATCTAATAAATGAAACTTTTGAGATGTGTCTATACCAGAAAAAATTGTTACCAAAAAATAAATTATTAAAAGTGTTAATAAAAGTAAAATTGGTTTGTTAAAAATTTTTTTAATTTTAAGTATAATATTACTAAAACTTAAATTTTGGTTATCAATTAAATAGTATAGCATAAACATAAAAGTAATAAATAAATTTCTAAAGGCAGCCATTGACAAAATAACTAACCAAATTAATAAATCATTTTTATTTTTATTTAATATAGATTGAACAATAAATATTAATGAAATAGTAGAAACAAAATTCTTAGTTAATATAAAATATATGACTTTAGGATAAAAAAGAAAAATAAAAATTGTAGAAACTAAAAGTAATTTAAAAATAATTCTAGAATAATCTCCTTTTTTTAAATTTATGCTATCAAAAAAACTTATATAAAATAAAATTATAAAAATTGATAATTGAAAATTTTTTAACGCTATTAACCCTATGGTTCCTGATTTATAAATTGGTAGCAGAAAAAATGAATTAAAACTCGATTCAAAAAAATGATATGTGCTCCATTCAAAAGGATAAATACTAAATATTTTAAGTCTTGAAAAATAATTAGCTGAAATGATTTCTAAAATAGGATCTAAAAAATAATTATTATGTGAATTATATATATAAATTAATTCATCTTTATTAATATGTATGATTTTAAAAACTTCATTTATTATTAAAAATAAAAAAAATATAAAAATTAATATAAATTTAATTGGAATTATGGCTTTTATTAAATCATTTCTGATCCTCAAATTTACAAATAAAATATATAAATTTATTAAATAGAAAGTAAAAATTATGTATTTAGCAAATATTGGCGCTAAATTTACTGCTATTGAAACCACTGCTGAAAAAATAGCTATAGAAAAAATAGAACATTTTATTAGATTATTTTCAGAATAATTATTTAAAAAATATCTTCCTGCCGGATAACTTAATATCAATATTGAAAAAAAAGCTAAAAAAAATAAAATATTTACTATTTGTAAAGGAATCGTTTCAATTAAATTAAATGAAAAAAACATTGAACTTTAAGAATAATTAAACTATTTTGATTTTACTACCTCTTTTAACAATATATATTCCAATGATCACAGCTATCATTGAAATAATTACCTTTGAAGTAATTGCTTCATTTAAAATTAAATATCCCAAAAT